>Ga0189290_100086_pt1 | contig 84196 bp, 80 predicted proteins | sample UW140minimetaG_FD_130318 | JGI IMG/M metagenome (GOLD analysis project Ga0189290, IMG submission 130318) | Marine microbial communities from the Costa Rica Dome - UW140 mini metaG | ecosystem: Environmental > Aquatic > Marine > Oceanic > Photic zone | place: Costa Rica: the Eastern Pacific...
GACGCGCAGCTCACCATGGCGCAGAACGTTCCGCTGGCCGGCGCCGTCATCGTCTCGACGCCGCAGGATCTGGCCTTGATCGACGCCCGCAAGGGGCTCGCCATGTTCCAGAAGGTCGATGTTCCCGTGCTCGGCATCGTCGAGAACATGAGCTATTTCATCGCACCCGATACCGGCCACCGCTACGACATCTTCGGCCACGGCGGCGCCCGCGACGAGGCCGAGCGGCTGGGCGTGCCGTTCCTCGGCGAAGTGCCGATCGAGATGGCGATCCGCGAGAGCTCGGACAGCGGCCACCCGGTCGTCGCCGGGGAGCCGGACGGCCCGCATGCCGCCATCTACAAGGACATCGCCGCGCGCACGTTGGCCCGCCTGGAGCTGGGGGCCCATGCGGCGCCGGCTCCCGAGATCGTTTTTGAGTAACTGGTCAAAAATTGCGCTTGCATGATTTTTGCAAAACTTGTGGGATGCCGGCCTCCGCGGACTCTCCGTCCGCATCGCTATTCGGGAGATGTCATCCATGAAGTTTGCAACCCGGCTGCTGGCCGCGACCGCGCTGACCCTGGCGCTCGGCTCGGCCGCATCGGCCAAGACGCTCGTCTATTGCTCGGAAGGGTCGCCAGAGGGCTTCGATCCGGCGCTCTACACCGCCGGCACCACCTTCGACGCGGCGTCGCGCACGGTCTATAACCGCCTCGTCGAGTTCAAGCACGGCTCCACCGAGATCGAGCCGGGCCTCGCCGAATCCTGGGAAGTCTCCGAGGACGGCAAGGAATACACCTTCAAGCTGCGCGCCGACGCGCAGTTCCAGACCACCGACTTCTTCACGCCGACCCGGCCGCTCAACGCCGACGACGTGATCTACTCCTTCGAGCGTCAGCTGAAGTCCGACAACCCGTGGAACCAGTATGTGACCGGCGCCAGCTGGGAATATGCCAACGGCATGGGCTTCCCGGACCTGATCGAGTCGATCGAGAAGGTCGACGACCTTACGGTGAAGTTCACGCTGACCCGGCCCGAAGCGCCGTTCCTGGCCGATCTGGCGATGGACTTCGCCTCGATCATGTCGAAGGAATATGCCGACAAGCTGGAAGCTGACGGCAACATGGCCATGCTGAACCAGCAGCCGCTGGGCACCGGCCCGTTCCAGTTCGTCGCCTATCAGCCTGACGCCGTGATCCGCTATGGCGCGCATCCGGACTACTGGGCCGGCAAGCAGCCGATCGACGACCTGGTCTTCGCCATCACCACCGATGCTTCGGTCCGCGCCCAGAAGCTGCTGGCCGGCGAATGCCACATCATGCCGTATCCGAACGCCGCCGACGTGGAGTCGATGCAGGCAAACGAGAACCTGACGGTTCTCGAGCAGGAAGGCCTGAACGTCGCCTATCTCGCTTACAACACCACCCAGGCGCCCTTCGACAAGGTCGAGGTCCGCAAGGCGCTGAACAAGGCGGTCAACAAGCAGGCGATCGTCGACGCCGTGTTCCAGGGCGCCGCCACGGTCGCCAAGAACCCGATCCCGCCGACGATGTGGTCCTATGACGACACCATCGAGGACGACACCTACGATCCGGAGGCCGCCAAGAAGATGCTCGAGGAGGCCGGCGTCACCGACCTCTCCATGAAGCTCTGGGCGATGCCGGTCAGCCGTCCCTACATGCTCAACGCGCGCCGCGCGGCCGAGCTGATGCAGGCCGATCTGCAGAAGGTCGGCGTGACGTCGGAGATCGTCTCCTACGAGTGGGGCGAGTATCTGGACAAGTCGAAGGCCGCGGACCGCGACGGTGCGGTGATGCTCGGCTGGACCGGTGACAATGGCGACCCGGACAACTTCCTCGACACGCTGCTCGGCTGCGACGCCGTCGGCGGCAACAACCGCGCCCAGTGGTGCAACGAAGAGTTCGATTCGCTGGTCAGCAAGGCCAAGGAAACCTCGGACCAGGCCGAGCGCGTCGAGCTCTACAAGCAGGCGCAGAAGGTCTTCAAGGAAGAGGCGCCCTGGATGACCATCGATCACTCGACGGTGTTCATGCCGATGCAGAAGTCGGTCCAGAACTTCGTTCAGGACCCGCTGGGCTATCACCGCTTCGACGGCGTCGACATCGCCGAATAACTTCGGCGCGACATTGCGAGCATGGAACGGGGCGGCATCGAGCCGCCCCGTTTGCGTTGTACGCCGGCATCCGTCGCCGATGCCGTGGCGGAACGCTAAGCGGTTGAAAAGACGCAGAACTCCTGCCTTTTGCGGGTTCGCTTTGGTGCCGGGATGGTGTAGGACGCTGCCGCGAGACCGCTACCGGCCTCACCCAAAACATGCGACAAGCCAATATGCAGCGCTTTCTTCTCTCCCGACTACTGGTCCTGATCCCGACCTTCATCGGTGTCTCGATCGTCGCCTTCGCCTTCATCCGGCTTCTGCCGGGCGATCCCGTGGCGCTGATGGCCGGTGAGCGGGTCATGGACCCCGAGCGCCACGCGGCGATCATGCAGCAGCTGGGCTACGACCGGCCGCTCTTCGTCCAGTATTTCGACTATCTGTTCGGGCTGTTCCAGGGCGATTTCGGGACCTCGATCGTCACCAAGCGCGGCGTGGCCAGCGAATTCTTCACGCTGTTCCCGGCAACGCTCGAACTGTCGTTCTGCGCCATCGTGATCGCCATCTGCCTCGGTATTCCGGCCGGCGTGATCGCGGCGGTGAAGCGGGGCTCCTGGTTCGACCAGAGCGTCATGGGCGCCGCGCTCGTCGGCTATTCCATGCCGATCTTCTGGTGGGGCCTGCTGCTGATCATCCTGTTCTCTGGCACCCTGCAGTGGACGCCGGTCTCCGGCCGCATCTCGCTGCTCTACTATTTCCCCGCCGAAACCGGCTTCATGCTGATCGATTCGCTGCTGTCGGGTCAGAAGGGCGCCTTCACCTCGGCGCTGTCGCATCTCGTCCTGCCGTCGATCGTGCTTGCGACGATCCCGCTTGCGGTCATCGCCCGGCAGACCCGATCGGCCATGCTGGAGGTTCTCGGCGAGGACTATGTCCGCACCGCCCGTGCCAAGGGCCTCGCCCGCAAGCGCGTGGTCGGTGTCCATGCCCTGCGCAACGCCCTGATCCCGGTCGTCACCACCATCGGCCTGCAGGTCGGCGTGCTCATGGCCGGCGCGATCCTCACCGAGACGATCTTTTCGTGGCCGGGCATCGGCAAGTGGATGGTCGACAGCGTCTTCCGGCGCGACTACCCGGTCGTCCAGGGCGGCCTGCTGCTGATCGCGATGATGATCATGCTCGTCAACCTGATCGTCGATCTCCTGTACGGCGTCATCAATCCCCGCGTTCGGGCGAAGTAGGAGGCGAGCGATGAGCCATATCGAAGCCCAGGAAGCCGCCGAAGGCGTTGGCACCGACATTCCGGACCGCAAGCCGGCCAAGAGCGTGCGCCGGCAGATGCTGGCCGAGTTCTGGTTCTATTTCTCCGAGAACAAGGGCGCGGTGGTCGGCCTCGTCGTGTTCCTGACGATCGTCTTCATCGCCTTGGCGGCGCCGCTGCTGGCGCCCCATTCGGCGGTGCTGACGAACTCCAACGCACAGCTGCTGCCGCCGGCCTGGCAGGAGGGCGGCCAGTGGGCCTATTTCCTCGGCACCGACGCCATCGGCCGCGATATCCTTTCGCGGCTGATCTACGGCTCGCGCTATTCGCTCTTCATCGGCGTCGTGGTCGTGGTCATCGCGGTGAGTGTCGGCATCGCCGTCGGCCTGATCGCCGGCTATGTCGGAGGCTGGGTCGACACGGTGATCATGCGGGTGATGGACATCATCCTCGCCTTTCCCTCGTTGCTCCTGGCACTGGTTCTCGTGGCCGTGCTGGGGCCGGGCCTGACCAATGCGATGATCGCCATCTCGCTCGTCCTGCAGCCGCATTTCGTCCGCCTGACGCGTGCTTCGGTCCTCGCCGAGAAGCAGCGCGAATACGTGACCGCCGCCCGTGTCGTCGGCGCGGGACCGCTGCGGCTGATGCTGGTGACGATCCTGCCCAATTGCCTCGGCCCCCTGATCGTCCAGGCGACCCTGTCCTTCTCCAACGCCATTCTCGACGCCGCCGCGCTCGGCTTCCTCGGCATGGGCGCGCAGCCGCCGACGCCCGAATGGGGCACCATGCTGGCCGAGGCGCGCGAGTTCATCCTGCGCGCCTGGTGGGTGGTGACCTTCCCGGGCCTCGCCATCCTGATCACGGTGCTCGCGATCAACCTCGTCGGCGACGGCCTGCGCGATGCGCTGGACCCGAAGATGAAGCGAAGCTGACAGCCATGCCCCTGCTTTCCATCCGCAATCTGTCGGTAACCTTCGACACCGCCTCCGGTCCGTTCAAGGCGGTCGACGGTATCGATCTCGTCATCGATTCCGGCGAGGTGCTCGGCATCGTCGGCGAATCCGGTTCCGGCAAGTCCGTGGCCATGCTCGGCCTGATGGGCCTGCTGCCGCCGTCGGCCACCGTCACCGCCGACGAGATCTCCTTCGAGGGGCGCGACATGCAGGCGATGTCGGCCCGCGAGCGCCGCAAGATCATCGGCCGCGACATCGCGATGATCTTCCAGGAGCCGGTGGCCAGCCTCAATCCGTGCTTCAATGTCGGCTACCAGATCAAGGAAGCGCTGAAGGCGCATACCGATCTCGACCGCAAGGCGCGGCAGGCGCGGGCCGTCGAACTGCTGCAGCTCGTCGGCATTCCCGAACCCGAGCGGCGGCTGACGGCCTTCCCACACCAACTGTCGGGCGGCATGAGCCAGCGCGTGATGATCGCCATGGCCACCGCCTGCAATCCCAAGCTGCTGATCGCCGACGAGCCGACCACCGCGCTCGACGTCACAATCCAGGCGCAGATCCTCGATCTGCTGCTCGACCTGCAGAAACAGCACGGCATGGCGATGATCCTGATCACCCACGACATGGGCGTCATCGCCGAGACCGCCGAGCGGGTGGTGGTGCAATACGCCGGGCAGCAGGTCGAGCGCCAGCCGGTGGCGACCCTCTTCGACGAGCCGCACCATCCCTATACGGCGGCCCTTCTCTCGGCGATCCCCGAGCGGGCGACGGGCACGCGCCTGCCGACCATTCCGGGCGTCGTGCCGGGGCAGGGCGACCGGCCGGATGGCTGCCTGTTCAATCCGCGCTGCCCCAAGGCTGACGATGTCTGCCGCACGGTCGTGCCGCCGCGCCAGCCGCCGGCGCTGGGCGAGGCGCTCTGCCATTATCCGCTGGGCGCCGATCCGCGTGCGCCGGGCGACGTGCCGGCGGGCTTCGGCCCGGATGGTGGCTTCCAGGAAGGGGCGGGCCGCCCCGCCGATATCGCAACGGATCTGCGGGGAGACGCACGATGACCGCAATCGTCACCGCGACCGATCTCAGCCAGTCCTACGAGGTCCGGCGCGGCATGTTCCAGAAGCCGCTCGACCTGCGGGCGGTGAAGGAGGCGAATTTCGTCGTCGAGGAGGGCGAGACGCTCGCCATCGTCGGAGAGTCCGGCTGCGGCAAGTCCACCCTCGCGCGCATGCTGACGATGATCGAGACCCCGTCCGAGGGCGTGCTCGACATCGACGGCGTCCGCGTGTCCGGCAAGGACAAGGGCGACGTCAAGAAGCTTCGCTCCACCGTGCAGATCGTCTTTCAGAACCCCTATGGCGCGCTCAATCCGCGCCAAAAGGTCGGGACGATCATCGAGGAGCCGCTGAAGATCAACACCAACCTGTCGGCGGCCGAGCGGCGCAGGAAGGCCGAGGCCGCCCTTGCCGAGGTGGGACTGCGGCCGGAGCATTACGCCCGCTATCCGCACATGTTCTCGGGCGGTCAGCGGCAGCGTATCGCGATCGCCCGGGCGATCATCCTGGAGCCGAAGATCCTCGTTCTCGACGAGCCGGTCTCGGCCCTCGACGTGTCGATCCAGGCGCAGATCCTGAACCTCCTGGCCGATCTGCAGGAACGGCTTGGCCTCACCTACATCTTCATCAGCCACGATCTGTCGGTGGTCCGGCACGTCGCCGACCGGGTGATGGTGATGTATCTCGGCCGCCCGGTCGAGATCGCGCCGGTCGACGCGCTCTACGCCAACCCGCTGCATCCCTATACGCGGGCGCTGCTGTCGGCGACGCCGGCGACGCGACCGAGCGACCGCGGCGAGCGGATCCGCCTGTCGGGCGAATTGCCGTCGCCCTTCGACCCGCCGCCGGGCTGCTCGTTCAATCCGCGTTGTCCCTACGCCAACGAGCGCTGCCGCTCCGAGCTGCCGGTGCTGACCCAGCACGGGGAGACCAAGGTCGCCTGTTTCGCGGTGGACGAAGGCCGGCTTCCGCCGCCCTGATCGGGCGGGCGAGGCAGGAACCTGTCGATCCGTTTCCTTGATGCTGCGCAGGCCGGCAATTAGCCGGCCTGATGCCGCTCCAGCGCGTCGACGATCTCCTGCGGGCCGATCTGGCCGAGGATTTCGCCCTTGCGCGCGACGACCACGGTGCCCTTGCCGTGGCTCACGGCGGACATGACCTTCTGCAGCGGCGTGCCGGGTTCGGCCATCTGCGCGACATTGGCGGGGCTGGCCTCGCCCGTGCGGTCGTAGGGCTTCATCACGTCGGCCGCCGTCAGGACGTTGAGCGGGTTCATGTGGGCGACGAAGTCGGCGACATAGTCGTCGGCCGGGCGCAGCACGATGTCCTGCGCGGTGCCGACCTGGACGATGCGACCGCCCTCCATGATCGCGATGCGATTGCCGATCTTGAACGCCTCGTCGAGATCGTGGCTGACGAAGATGATGGTCTTCTTCAGCCGCTGCTGGATTTCCAGAAGCTCGTCCTGAAGCCGCGAACGGATCAGCGGATCGAGGGCCGAGAACGGCTCGTCCATCAGGAGGATCGGCGCATTGGTGGCGAAGGCGCGGGCAAGCCCGACGCGTTGCTGCATGCCGCCGGACAGTTCGCCAACGCGGCTGTCCACCCAGTCGCCGAGGCCGACGAGCTCGAGCTGCTCGACGACGCGCTCGCGGCGCTGGCTGCGCGGCACGCCAGAAAACTCCAGCCCGAGGCCGACATTGTCGGCCACCGTGCGCCAGGGCAGCAGGGCGAATTGCTGGAACACCATCGCCACTTCGTGGCGGCGCAGATCCCGCAGACGCTTGGCGCCGCAATCCCTGGGGTCGACGATGCCCTTGCCCGTATCGATCAGCACCTTGCCGCGGGTGATCGGGGCGAGGCCGTTGACCGCCCGCAGAAGCGTCGACTTGCCGGAGCCCGACAGGCCCATCAGGACCGCGATCTCGCCCTCCTGAATATCGAGGGAGGCATCGGCAACGCCGAGGGTCACGCCGGTCTCGTCGCGGATCTCGGCCCGGCTCTTGCCGGCATCAACCAGCGGCAACGCCTGTTCGGGATTGCGCCCGAAGACGATGGATACGTTCTGGAAGGATACGATCGGGCTCATGAACGACCTTCCTCGTCGATGCGGAAGAAACGGTCGAGGATGATCGCCAGGAGCACGATCGCCAGCCCGGCTTCGAAGCCCTGGCCGATATTGATCGTGTTCAGGGCGCGCAGCACGGGCACGCCGAGGCCCGGCGCACCGACGAGGGCGGCGATCACCACCATCGACAGGGACAGCATGATGGTCTGGGTCAACCCGGCCATGATCTGCGGCAGGGCGTAGGGGATTTCGATGGTCATCAGCCGCTGCATCGGGGTCGCGCCGAAGGCGTCGCCTGCTTCCAGAAGCTGGCGCGGCGTCGAGGCGATGCCGAGGCGCGTCAGCCGGATCGGCGAGGGCAGGGCGAAGATGACGGTCGCGACCAGGCCCGGCACCAGGCCGAGGCCGAACAGGATCAGAGCCGGGATCAGATAGACGAAGGTGGGGATCGTCTGCATCAGGTCGAGGATCGGCCGCAGGATGGCGTAGAGCCATTCGCGCCGGGCCGCCGCCACCCCCACCGGTACACCGATGAGCATGCACACGGCGGTCGAGGCCAGCACCAGCGCCAGCGTCTCCGTCGTCTCCTCCCAAAAGCCGAGATTGATGATCAGCAGCAGGCCGGCCACCGTGAAGATGACGATCGGGATCGAGCGCCGTGCGGCATAGGCGATGGCGGCGAAGACCGCGACGACGATGAGCGGATGCGGCCATTGCAGGATGAACAGGATGGCTTCGATGAAGGCGCCCAGCCCGTCGCGGATCGCGTCGAAGAGGAACGTGAAATTGGCAGTCAGCCAATCGACGAAGGCTTCGGCGTAATCGCCGATGGGGAGCGGATGATCTACGAGCCACTGCACGGGCAAAAGGGTCCTTCAGGGTCGCGTCACGGCAGATGAAGCGCCGTGACGGCAGGATGTCGGCGCGAGACTGGCCATTTCGGCCGGGCGCCCGCTATCAGATCGGGCGCCCCGTGCGGGAAGCAGGCCGGACCTTGAGCGCCCCGGCCCTGCCAATTCCACAAAAGGCCGGCGTGAGCCGGCCCTCGTCAGACGTTCTGCGGCTTACGACAGGCCGAGATAGGCCTTGACCGCCGGCAGGCCGTCTTCGCCGTCCTTGGTCTTCACACCCTCGAGCCAAGTGGCGATCTGGTCGGGATTGGCCTTCAGCCATTCCTGGGCCGCCGCTTCCGGCTTCTCGCCATCGTCGAGGATCGCACCCATCACGGCGTTCTCCATGTCCAGCGAGAAGGTGAGGTCGGAGAGCAGCGCGCCGACATTCGGGCACTCCTCGAGATAGCCCTTGCGCACGGTGGTGTGGACCGTGGCGCCGCCGAAGTCTGGGCCGAAGAAATCGTCGCCGCCGGCCAGATACTGCAGGTCGAAGTTCTTGTTCATCGGATGCGGCGCCCAGCCGAGGAAGACGATCGCGTCTTCGGAGCGGGTGGCACGGGCGACCTGGCTGAGCATCCCCTGCTCGGAGGATTCCACGATGTCGAAGTCGCCGAGATCGAAGGCGTCCTTCTCGATCATGTCGAGGATCAGGCGGTTGCCGTCATTGCCCGGCTCGATGCCGTAGATCTTGCCATCCAGCTGGTCGGAGAACTTGGCGATGTCGGCGAAGCTCTTGAGCCCCTCGTCGAACAGGTACTGCGGCACCGCCAGCGTGTATTTGGCGCCGGTCAGGTTGGTTTTCACGTCCTCGACCGACCCATCCTCGAGATAGGGCGCAATGTCGGCCTGCATGGAGGGCATCCAGTTGCCGAGGAAGACGTCGATGTCCTCGTTCTTCATGGAGGCGAAGGTCACCGGCACCGACAGGACCTTGGTATCGGTGTCGTAGCCCAGCCCCTTGAGGATTTCCGTCGTGACGGCAGTCGTCGCCGTGATGTCCGTCCAGCCGACGTCGGAGAAGCGGACCGTCGAACAGGACTCCGCTTCCTGGGCGAGTGCCGGGGTGCCGATGAAAGCGGTACCGAGCATGGCGGCTGCGAACATTCGGGAAAGCTTCATGGGAATCGTCTCCTGATCGGCAGGCCGGGGACGCTGGGCACGCCCCGCTGCTGCATGAATGTGATGGCGATTGTTATTGCCGCGGTAGCCCGTGAACGCAACAGTTCGCAGGACTTATTGTCGGCCATGGTGATGCCTCTCATAGCCTCGAATAGCCGGCAATTCCGGGCTTTTGTGGTTGGAGGCGGGGTCGCTCTCCGGGCATTTGTCGCAAGGGCGCGCATGTCTCCTCGTGCACTCAACTGTGCGAATTTGGCACGGTCCGTAGCAAAATAGTGACAGCGTCTTGCGGCGACTTGGGCTACAGTCTGATTATTGCGGTATTGGACGGACGGGAGCCCGACTTCATCCTCCCTGTTGACGGGCTCGTTCGCCACCACAGCCGCGATGCCGATCCGAGTGCGGTGTTCCTCCTCCCGACGCCGCCCATCGTGATCATGGAATGAAGAGCCCGGTGCGCCTGCGCCCGGGCTCTTTCCATTTCGTCGTTCCGGCATCCGCCATGGCCAGTCAGCCTTCCTGTCCGGCTGCCGCACCAAGTGCCGCTTATCGCGGGATAGGAATTCCTGACGCGGACAGGCATTGGCATTGGCGCGTCAGGCTGCCTATGGTCGCCTGCGAGGCAGACGAGACAGGGAGCACCGGGCTTGGCCGAGATCAAAACCGACATCGCCATTGCGCGTGCCGCGACGAAGAAGCCGATCCGCGAGATCGCAGCCAAGCTGGGCATCGCGGAAGAGGACATCGTCCCCTACGGCCACGACAAGGCGAAGATCTCCGCCCCCTTCATCAAGTCGCTGCAGGATCGCCCGGACGGCAAGCTGATCCTCGTCACCGCGATCAATCCGACGCCGGCCGGCGAGGGCAAGACCACCACCACGGTCGGCCTTGGCGACGGCCTCAACCGGATCGGCAAACGCGCCGCGATCTGCATTCGCGAAGCCTCGCTCGGTCCCAATTTCGGCATGAAGGGCGGTGCCGCCGGCGGCGGCTATGCACAGATCGTGCCGATGGAGGACATGAACCTCCACTTCACCGGCGATTTTCACGCCATCACCACCGCCCATAATCTCCTGTCGGCGATGATCGACAACCACATCTACTGGGGCAACGCCCTGGAGATCGACACCCGCCGCGTGACCTGGCGCCGGGTAATGGACATGAACGACCGGGCGCTGCGCGGCATCGTGGCCTCCCTCGGCGGTGTCGCCAACGGGTATCCGCGCGAGACCGGCTTCGACATCACAGTCGCCTCCGAGGTCATGGCGATCCTGTGCCTGGCGAAGGACCTGGCCGATCTGGAAACACGCCTGGGCGCGATCATCGTCGGGTATCGCCGCGACAAGAGCGCGGTCTATGCGCGCGACCTGAAGGCTGACGGCGCCATGGCGGTCCTCCTCAAGAACGCCATGCAGCCCAACCTCGTGCAGACGCTGGAGAACAACCCGGCCTTCGTCCATGGCGGCCCCTTCGCCAACATCGCCCATGGCTGCAATTCGGTGGTCGCCACGACGACGGCCCTGAAACTAGCAGACTATGTGGTAACCGAAGCCGGCTTCGGCGCCGATCTCGGTGCCGAGAAGTTCTTCGACATCAAATGCCGCAAGGCCGGGCTGAAGCCGGCCGCCACCGTCATCGTCGCCACCGTCCGGGCGCTGAAGATGAATGGCGGCGTCGCCAAGGACGCACTCGGGACCGAGGATGTCGAAGCGGTGACGCGCGGCTGCGCCAATCTGGGCAGGCATATCGAGAACATTCGCCAGTTCGGCGTGCCGGCAACCGTGGCGATCAACCATTTCGTCACCGACACGGACGCCGAGATCGAGGCCATCAAGGCCTATGTCGCGGAACTCGGGGAGGAGGCGATCGTCTGTCGCCACTGGGCCGACGGCTCGGCCGGTATCGAGGCGCTGGCGCACCGGGTCGTCGCGCTGGCCGACAGCGGTGCGTCGCAGTTCGCGCCGCTCTATCCCGACAAGATGAGCCTGTTCGACAAGATCGAGACGGTGGTCAAGCGCATCTATCGCGGCGCCGAGGCGACCGCCGACAAGAGCGTGCGCGACCAGCTGTCTGCCTGGGAGGAGGCCGGCTATGGCGTTCTGCCGGTCTGCATGGCCAAGACGCAATATTCCTTCTCCACCGACCCGACCCTGCGCGGCGCTCCGGACGGCCACACCGTCCACATCCGCGAAGTGCGCCTGTCCGCCGGCGCCGGCTTCGTCGTCGCCATCTGCGGAGAGATCATGACCATGCCCGGTTTGCCGTCGAAACCGGCTGCCGAGACCATCCGGCTGAATGCCGACGGGGAGGTCGAAGGGCTGTTCTGATCGCCGAGAGAGACATGCCGGTCTTGCAATCGTCCGTCACGACAACGTTGCCGTCCTTCGCATAGGACGGTAGCCCCCGGGAGCCGGTGCGCGGGCGGCTCGCCCTTTGCGCCCGCCCGCACTATTCTCCGGCCGTCCGCAGTTCAGCCATGAGCCTTGCATGTCCGCCATCTCGCTCGCCGCCGTCACCAAACGCTTCGGCGAGACCGCGGCCGTCAACGACGTCTCCCTCGAGATCCAGGCAGGCGAGTTCGTCGCGCTGCTCGGCGCGTCGGGCTGCGGCAAGACGACTCTGCTTCGCCTGATCGCCGGCTTCGACACGCTGTCCGGCGGTGCGATCCGCTTCGACGGGGCGCTGGTCGCCGGCGACGGCCGGCACGTGCCGCCGGAGGACCGCAATGTCGGCATCGTCTTCCAGTCCTATGCGCTCTGGCCGCATATGAGCGTGGCCGAAAATGTCGGCTATCCGCTGCGGGTACGGGGCCTGAAGGGCGCGGCGCGGGCGGGCAAGGTCGCCGAGGCGCTGGCGGCGGTCGATCTGACCGGTTTCGAGGCGCGGCGCCCGGCCGACCTCTCCGGCGGCCAGCGCCAGCGTGTGGCGCTGGCGCGGTGCCTTGCCATGGATCCGGCAGTGGTGCTGCTCGACGAGCCGCTGGCCAATCTCGACGTCAATCTGCGTGCCTCGATGGAAGACACCTTCCGCGAATTTCACCAGCGCACTGGCGCGACCATGGTCTATGTCACCCACGACCAGGCCGAGGCGATGGCCATGGCCGACCGGGTGGCGGTGATGGAGGCGGGCAGGATCCTGCAGGTCGCGGACCCGGTGACGCTGTATGCCGAGCCGCGCTCGCAGCAGGTGGCCCGGTTCGTCGGCAACGGCCAGATCGTCGAGGGCCGCATCCTGCGCGGGCTCGGGCCTGACCGTATCGCCGTCCAGCTGTTCGGCAGCGAGGTGGCGGTGCGTTGCCAGCCGGAGGCCATGCCGGCGGCTGGCACTACCGCGCTTCTGTGCCTGCGGCCCGAGCATCTGGAACCGACCGAGGGCGCCGGCTTTGCCGCGACCGTCCGCAAGGCGACCTTCAAGGGCTCGCATGTGATCCTCGACGTGTCGCCGGAGGCAGCGCCCGAGACCGTGCTGCCGGTCTGGGCCTCACATCTGGCGGCCGTCGGCAGCACGATCCGGGTGCGGGCGAAGGATGGCTGGCTGCTTCCGTCCGGTCACGCGCCTGCGGTGAAGCCGGCACGGGCGGCCTGACCCGGCGGTCAGTCGGTCCAGGGCAGGACGCCGCGCGGCAGGCGCCGCGCAAACAGGGCCGTCACGCCCATGATCGCGACAATGGCCACCACGGTGACTGCCGCCACCGCCGAAGCCAGCACCGTCGCGCCGGAATCGTCGAGATTGAAGACCACGACGCCGAGGGTCTCGTTGCCCGCCGACCACAGCAGCGCCGAGACGGTTAGTTCGTTGAAGCTGGTCATGAAGGTGAGGATCGCGCCCGCCGCCGCGGCCGGCGCGAGCAGCGGGAAGACCACCGTGCGCAGCCGGAACAGATAGCGTGCGCCGGTCATGCGCGCAGCTTCCTCCAGTGCCCGGTCCACCTGCTGCACCGCCCCCACGACGGGGCGCAGCGACAGGGTCAGGAAGCGCGCCAGATAGGCGAAGAAGATGATCCAGATCGTGTTGTAGAGGCTGATGCCGAGCACCGGCAGCGGCATGATGAAGATCAGGATCGCGGCGATGCCGAGCACGATGCCGGGCAGGGCGTAGGGCAGTTCCGCCATCATCGCCAGGGCATCCAGAAGCCGGCTCTTGCGCCACACGACGAAGGCCGCGAAGGGCACGCAGACCGCGACGAGGAATAGCGAGGTCCCGGCCGCGAGGAGGAACGAGTTGCGGAAGGCGCGCACGGTGGAATCCTGCCGGAACAGCACCTCGGCGTAGTTGGACAAAGTCACCGTCTGGCCTGTCAGGGGCACGCCATAAGCGGTGACCAGCGAGGTGGCGACGAGCGCGATCAGCGGCACCACCAGAATGGCGGCGATGATCGCCCAGGCCAGCGCCTCGATCGGTCCGCGCCAGCGGCCGAGGGCGTAGCGCAGGGCCTGCGCGGGCGCGCCGACGGTGCGATAGTCGCGCTTGCCGATGACCAGCGCCTGCACCGCGAAGCCGACAAAGGCGAGGGCGCCGACGACGATCGACAGCACCGCGACCTCCGAGATGATCGACGGACCGAAGCTCGCCAGCCGCTGATAGATCAGGGTCGGCAGAACGGTGTAGCCGGCCGGAATGCCGAGCAGCGCCGGAATGCCGAAATTGCCGACGGCCGAGACGAAGGCGAGGGCGCCGCCGGCGACCAGCGGCGGGGTCATCATCGGCAGCACGATGGTCGCCATCACCCGTAGCCGGCCGGCGCCGCAGGCGCGCGCCGCCTCGATCATTTCGCGCGGCAGGCCGCGCAGGCCGGCGCGCACGGCGAGAAACACCAGCGGCGCATGCTGGATGCCGAGCAGGAGGACGATGCCGCCGGGGCTGTAGATCGGGTTCGGCGAACCGAGCGGCGGGGCGAGGCCGAGCGTGATCAGGAGCGGGCTCGCCGGCCCGAACAATTGCGCCCAGGACAGCGCCGTCACCTGCGGCGGAATCATCAGCGGCAGCAGGAAGCAGAACACCAGCGCCGCCTTGGCGCGGATGTCTGTGAGGGCGACGATCAGCGCGAAGAGCGTGCCGAGGACGAGCGAAATCGTAGTGCCGAGCGTCGCCGTGACCAGCGAATGCCAGGCCGCCGTCCAGGTGGAGCCGGCGGTGAGCACGGTGCGGATATTGGCAAGGTCGGGCGTGCCGCCGGGCGCGAAGGCCTCGATGACGAGCCGCGTGACCGGCAACACGCTGACGAGGCCGACGAAAACGACGAGAACGGCGAGAGTGATGCTCTCGCCGTTCCAGCGTCTGGCAATGGAAGTAATGGCGGGCAGAGGTCAGCCGCCGAAAAGTTCGGCGAAGCGCTTCTTGTTCGCCTCCTCGTCGGCGAGCGCCTTGGCCGCATCGAAGGGCATCAGCTTGATCGCGTCGCGGGCCGGGAAGCCGGCGGGCGCCTCGACGCCGTCGCGGGCCGGCAGATAACCTTGGCTCGCCGCCAGCTTCTGACCGTCTTCGCTGAGGACGAAATCGACGAAAGCCTTGGCGGCCTCCGGGTTCTGTGCGGTCTTCAGGATCGCGACCGGCTCGGTGACGGCGGAAACGCCTTCCTTGGGGAAGACGAAATTGACCGGCGAACCGTTCGCGGCTTCGCGGATCGGCAGGAAGTCGACGATCACGCCGTAGGGCTTCTCGCCGCCGGCCACCGCTTTCAGGACGCCGCCATTGCCGCCGGACGCTGTGGCACCGTTTTCGGCGAGCGCCGCGACATAGTCCCAGCCGAGATCGGGGTTCTGGGTGAGCGTGGCCAGATGCACCAGCGCGGCGCCCGAGGTCAGCGGGCTCGGCATGGTCGTCTGGCCCTGGAGCGCGGGCTCCGCCAGATCCTTCCACGACGATGGCGTCGTCTCGGCGCGGGTGTTGTTGACGATGCCGGTGGTGATCAGCTTGGTCGAGAAATAGGTCTTGTCGGTGTCGAACAGGCCGTCCGCGAAGCCGGTCGTGTCGGCATCGGCATGGGGCATCAGCCGGTCGTCGCGCTTCAGGCCTTCCATGGTCACGCTGTCGGCGATGAGCAGCACGTCCGGCTGCGGGTTGCCGGCAGCGAACTCGGCCTGCAGCTTGGCCATGACCTTGGTCGTGCCGTCGCGGACCCATTCCACCTCGACATCGGGATGCTTCGCCTTGAAGGCGTCGACGGTCGCCTGGGCGTCCTCGTTCGGCTGGCTCGTGTAGAGCACCAGCTTGCCGGACTGGGCAAAGGCCGTGCCGGAGAGGAGAATGGCGGCGAGAGTGGCGGCGGCGAAGCCGAGGCTGCGGATCATGGCGGTCTCCTCAGATCGTGTTCGGGGTTCGCTGAAAGGTCGGCGCCCCACGGGCAGGGCGACTACAGCGCCACCCGTGACAGGAAGATGACGGTCGGTCCCGCGGAGGGTGTCGCGGCAATCAGCTGCGGGAATCCTCGACGATCATCCGAGCGGCCTTTTCGGCGATCATGATCGTCGGCGAGTTGGTGTTGCCGGAGGTGATGGTCGGCATCACCGAGGCGTCGGCGACCCGCAGCCCCTCGATGCCGCGCACCCGCAGCCGTTCGTCGACCACCGCGCCGGCATCGCCGTCCGAGCCCATCTTCGCCGTCCCGACCGGATGGAAGATGGTCGTGCCGAGATCGCCGGCGGACACCAGCATGTCCTCGTCAGACACGACATGGGCGCCCGGCTTGTATTCTTCCGGCCTGTAGGGGGCGAGCGGCGACTGGGCGACGATCCGGCGGGCCCATTTCAGGCTGTCCACCGCGACCTGCCGGTCCTCGTCGGTGGAGAGATAGTTGGGCGAGATGTCCGGCGTGTCCTCGACCAGCGAGCCGGTCAGATGAACGCTGCCGCGGCTCGTCGGGCGCAGATTGCAGACGCTGGCGGTGAAGGCCGAGAACGGGTGCAGGCCCTTGCCCCAGTCGTCGAGCGAGAGTGGCTGGAAGTGGAATTCCAGATCGGCGGTCGCCCGGTCCGGGCGTGACTTGACGAAGGCCCCCACCTGGCTGGGCGCCATGGTCATCGGCCCGCGGCGGCGCAGCGCGTAGTCCGCGCCCATCATCGCCCGGCGGAAGAGGTTCTTGTATTCGCTGTTCAGCGTCTTGATGCCGTCGACCTTGTAGATCGGCCGGATCTGGAGATGGTCCTGCAGATTCTCGCCGACGCCGGGCAGATGCCGGACCGGGGCGATGCCGTGCGGCCGCAGGCGGTCGGTGTCGCCGATGCCGGACCGCTCGAGGATCAGGGGCGTGCCGACCGCGCCGGCCGACAGCACGATCTCACCGGCCGCCTTCGCCTCGAAGGTCTGGCCGTCGCGGCGATATTGCAGCGAGACGGCGCGTCCGTCCTTGACCGTGACCCGGTCGATCATCACGCCGGTCACAATCTTCAGATTGGGTCGCTTCAGGACCGGCTTCAGGAAGCCGCGCGCCGCGCTCCAGCGCCGCCCGCCCTTCTGGTTGACCTGGAAATAGGCCGAGCCCTCGTTGTCGCCGGTGTTGAAGTCGTCGATCTTGGGCACGCCCGCAGCATGTGCCGCGTCCCGGACCCGGTCGAGGATCTCCCAGCGGATGCGCGGATGCTCGACCCGCCATTCGCCGCCGGCGCCGTGAAACTCGCTCGGTCCGTCGGCATGGTCCTCGATCGCCTTGTACAGCGGCAGGACGTCGTCCCAGCCCCAGCCCTGGAGGCCGAGCTGGCGCCAGTGGTCGTAGTCCGCCGCCTGGCCGCGCATGTAGATCATGGCGTTGATCGCGGACGATCCGCCGAGGGTCTTGCCGCGCGGATAGGAAAGGGCCCGCCCGTTCAGCCCGGCCTGGGCGGACGTCTTGAACATCCAGTCCGAGCGCGGATTGCCGATGGCGAAGAGATAGCCGACCGGGATGTGGAACCAGATCCAGTTGTCCTTGCCGCCCCCCTCCAGAAGCAGCACGCGATTGCGCGGATTGGCGGAAAGCCGGTTGGCGAGGACGCATCCGGCCGAACCGGCCCCGGCGACGATATAGTCGAATTCTTCCATCCCCTCGCTCTAGCCGAAACTTTCGGCTTGGGGAATGTCGGCCGGTGCGGTCGATTGCGCGCAGCCGTTACGGAATCCGCGCGCCCGCCGTCGCGCGAAGCCTTCGCTGTCATGGCTGCTCCTGCCTGTTCTTTAAGCAGTCGTAGAGAGTTTTCCCGTTCACTGCATCCGTCCGAAACGGCAGCGATTGCATGGCGAAGCTTGTCAGTCTCTTCATTTCCCGTCGTCAGCAGGCGACCATTGCGATCGTCTTCGGGAGCCTGATCTTCATAGCGCTGATCGTTCTCGCCACCCTCGTTGCGATGAGCCAGGTCCGCGGCAAGATGGCGGACGAGACCCGTCTGGTCCTGGCGCCCTATGCGCAGATCCGTTCCAATCTGATCTCGACCTTCGCCGCGCTGGAAACCCAGGTCACCGCCGCGCCGTGTTCGGCGGAGTTTCAGGAACAGTTGCGTCGCGTCGCCTTCCTGCCGGATGGCTTCCATGAGTTCCTGTACGTCGTCGACGGTACTGCCCGGTGCTCGGCGACCGCCGGGTGGCTTTCCACGCCGTTGCGGCTGGGGGAGCCCGATAAGCGCGGCGAACGCGAGACCGCTGCGTGGTACGACCGCGACTTGTCCTTCTCGGGCCTGGATGGCCTGACCGGCAGTATCATTCTGAAGGGTCCGTTCGCCATCGTGGTGCCGAGATCCGACACGTTGCTGTCGTTGCCGGAGTGGATGGAGATCGAGCTGGTCACCGTCGGAAGCAACGGCCGCAGCTGGCATCTCGCCGGGTCCGAGGGGCTCTACGAGCAGAACCAGATGGCGCTGGCGAACGGCGCCTCGTGGCTCTCCGGGATCATTCCTGACATCCAGTGCACCAGGGGCGAGATGGTCTGCGTCGCGACGACCGCGTCGCTATACGGTCTTGGCGAGCGTGGCATGCTCTACATCGCCTCCGCTCTGGTGTTTGCAGGGCTCCTCGCCGTTGCTCTCGCGCTCCAGGCGCGCACCCTGATCATGCGCTATTGGACCTTCGAAGCCCGCTTCCGTCGGCATCTCGACCGTGACACCGTCGTGTGCGCCTATCAGCCGATCATGGAGCTCGCGACCGGGCGCATCACCGGCTGCGAGGTGCTGGCCCGCTGGCGCGACGTCGACGACAGCATCGTCGCTCCCTATCGCTTCATCCCGCTGATCGAACGCCACGGCCTGACCCTGCCGTTTACGCGGATGGTCGTGGAAAAGGCGCATCGCGAACTGACCAAGAGCCTGCCGGTCGGTGCGCCCATGACCGTCACCTTCAACATCTTCCCGCGCGATCTCGACAGCGCTGTCCTGTGCGAAATCTTTCAGCCGTTCCTCGCCGAACGCGATCGGTTCCGGGTTGTCATCGAACTGGTCGAGAGCGACGCCATCGTGGTGGATGAGGCCCAGCGCGAGATCGAGAAACTGCGCGACGCCGGCATCCTCACCTATATCGACGATTTCGGAACAGGCTATTCCAACATCCAGAACCTGGCGGCGCTGTCGGTCGAGGGTGTCAAGCTCGACCGGGCCTTTGCCATGGCGCCCGTCGACAGCGTGATGGCGCGGATGCTGCACCATGCCGTCGAGATGATCCACTCCTCGGGTCGGGTGATGGTCGTCGAGGGGATCGAGACGGCCGAGCGACTGGAGGAGTTGCGGCTGCTGCGTCCGGCGATCGATTATGTGCAGGGCTATCATATCTCGCGACCGCTCGACGTCCGGGCCTTCGCGGCGTTCCTGGTCGCCCGCGTCAACGCGAACGAACGGCTCGGGCTGGCAGCCTGACGCGGACCAGCAACTGGCTCTCGGACGTCTCGTCGCAGACGACCAGTGCCTTCGCCATTGCCCTTTTCCGCTCTGTCGTCTATCCGATTTTCATGGACACGATGATCTCTGCAAAGAACTGGTGGTGGGCTCGCTGATAGCGGCCGGACCATCACGCATGTGATCAGTACCTCAAGGCCGCCTCGGATCATCCGGCGGCCTTTTTGCTATGTCGCCGGGGGTCCGGGCACGAGACCCGCAACGAGCTTGTCGCAAGACCCGGAGAAGATTCATGGTGACCGAACAGACCGAAGACGGACGGGAACGGTATGTGACCGCCGGAGGCATCGCCATCACCCGCAGCCGGCAGGCCGTGGCGTATGAGGGCGCGATCGAGCCCTATTTCGACTGGCTCGACACGCGCCGCGGGGCGGTCCTGTTCTCCAACTACGAATACCCGGGCCGCTACACGCGCCAGGACGTCGCCTTCGTCGATCCGCCGCTGGTCATCTCGTCGGACAGGCGCGACATGCGCATCGAGGCGCTGAACCCGCGCGGCCGTGTACTGCTCGGCTTCATCGACGCGGCGCTGGCTGGCAATGACGACATCGCGAGCCGCACGCGTAGCGACGACATCATCGGCCTGACCATTGTCGAGCCGACCGCGGCGGTGACCGAGGAAGAGCGTTCGCGCATGCCGAGCGTCTTCTCGGTGCTGCGGACCATCGTATCGCTGTTTCGCTCCGAGGAGGGGCGCGAACTCGGCCTCTACGGCGCCTTCGGCTACGATCTTGCCTATCAGTTCGAGCCGGTGCCGGAAGTGCTGGAGCGCGATGCCGAGCGCCGCGACCTGGTGCTGTACCTGCCCGACGAGCTGCTCGAGGTCGACCACTATTCGGCCTCGGCGTTCCGGACCCGCTACGACTTCGCCATGGACGGCGCCTCGACGGAAGGTCTGGAAGGGGGCGGACCGGATGCACCCTTCGCGCCCTCGGACCGGATCCCGCCGCGCGGAGACCACAAGCCGGGCGAATATGCCGACCTCGTGCGCTCCGCCAAGGAGAAGTTCATGCGCGGCGATCTCTTCGAGGTCGTGCCCGGGCAGGTCTTCTACGAGCGGGCGGAGCACCGGCCGTCGGAGATCTCGCGCCGGCTCAAGGCGGTGAACCCGTCGCCTTACTCGTTCTTCGTCAATCTCGGATCGAACGAGTTCCTGATCGGCGCCTCGCCGGAGATGTTCGTGCGGGTCAACGGCCGCCGGGTCGAGACCTGCCCGATCTCCGGAACGATCAAGCGCGGCGACGACGCCATCGCCGATTCCGAGCAGATCCTGAAGCTCCTGAACTCCAAGAAGGACGAGTCGGAGCTGACCATGTGTTCCGACGTTGACCGCAACGACAAGAGCCGGGTCTGCGACCCGGGCTCGGTGCGTGTGATCGGCCGGCGCCAGATCGAGATGTATTCGCGCCTGATCCATACGGTCGATCACATCGAGGGCCGGCTGCGCGACGGCATGGACGCCTTCGATGCCTTCCTCTCCCATGCCTGGGCCGTGACCGTGACCGGTGCGCCGAAGCTGTGGGCCATGCGCTTCATCGAGAACAACGAGAAGAGTCCGCGCGCTTGGTATGGCGGCGCCGTCGGCATGGTGCATTTCAACGGCGACATGAACACCGGCCTCACCCTGCGCACGATCCGTCTGAAGGACGGCATCGCGGAAGTGCGGGCTGGCGCGACGCTGCTCTACGATTCGAACCCCGAGGACGAAGAGGCCGAGACCGAACTGAAGGCCTCGGCGCTGATCGGCGCCATCCGCGAGGCCGGCGCGCCCGATCCGGCCGCCGCCAAGCGCGATTCCGCTCGGGTCGGGGAGGGGCTGCGCATCCTCCTCGTCGATCACGAGGATTCCTTCGTCCATACGCTGGCGAACTATTTTCGCCAGACCGGCGCCGAGGTCTCGACGGTCCGCACACCGGTGCCGGCCGAGATATTCGAGCGGATCGCACCGGATCTCGTGGTGCTGTCGCCGGGGCCGGGCAATCCGTCCGATTTCGACTGCAAGGGCACCATTGCCCGGGCGCGCGAGCACGGCGCGGCGATCTTCGGCGTCTGCCTCGGTCTCCAGGCTCTTGCCGAAGCCTATGGCGGCACGCTGCGGACGCTGCACATGCCGGTGCACGGCAAGCCGTCGCGCATCCGGATTTCCGACCCCGGCATCATCTTCGCCGGCCTGCCTGCGGAAGTGACAGTCGGGCGCTACCATTCGATCTTCGCCGACCCTGTTCGCCTGTCCAAGGACTTCAATGTCACGGCCGAGACAGACGACGGTATCGTCATGGCTTTCGAGCATCGGACGGAGCCCGTCGCAGCGGTGCAGTTCCATCCGGAAAGCATCATGAGCCTTGGCGGCGATGCTGGCATGCGGATGATCGAGAACATCGTGGCGCAGTTGCCGCGTCGGGCTCGCGAACAGGCGGCCTGACACGGTGAGCAGCGGATCGGAGACGACGGCGGGTGCTGGTGCACCGCTGGTGAAGCGCATCGCCATGGCGTCGGTCGCCGTGGCGGTGATCGTGCTCGCGATCAAATATGCCGCTTACCGGATGACCGGGTCGGTGGCGCTGTTCTCCGACGCGCTGGAATCCATCGTCAACGTCGTCGCCGGCCTGATCGCGCTCTGGGCCGTGACCCTCAGCTACAAGCCGGCCGACAGCGACCATCCCTTCGGCCACACCAAGGCGGAATATCTCTCCGCGGTGATCGAGGGCGTGCTGATCGTCCTTGCGGCGCTGCTCATCCTGCGCGAGGCATGGCATGCCTATCTGGTGCCGCGGGCGATGGAGGAGCCGCTGATCGGCATCGCCATCAATGCCGCGGCAACGACCATCAATGCCGTCTGGGCGACCTATCTGATCCGCCAGGGCGCCGCCCGACGCTCGCCCGCCCTCGCGGCGGACGGGCGCCATATCATGGCGGATGTGGTGACCTCGGTCGGCGTCATCGGCGGATTGCTGATCGCCACCAGCACCGGCTGGACGATTCTCGATCCGCTGATGGCGGCGGTCGTCGCCCTGAACATCCTGCGCGAAGGGTATCTCGTCGTCATGAGCTCGCTGTCCGGGCTGATGGACCGCGCGATCGACCCGGAGGAGGAAGCCACCGTCCGCGACATCATCTCCTCGCATGCGGATGGAGCGCTTGAGGTTCACGATCTGAAGACCCGGCTGGCCGGCCGGGCGATCTTCATCGAGTTCCACATGGTCGTGCCGGAAACCATGACCGTCGGCATTGCGCACGAAATCTGCGATCGCATCGAGGATGCGCTGCAGGTGGCCTTCGATGGCGCGCGGGTGTCGATCCATGTCGAGCCGGAAGGCGAGGCCAAGCAGACGGGCGTGCCGGTTCTCTGACCCCGCCGGCTCGCCATGGATCTGCGATCAGGGCAGCCCCTTGAAATCAAACGGCGATTGCTTGCCATTTCCCGCCGCAGCGGCAATAGCTGGCGGCGGAGGGGACGCTGGAGTCGCGACGGGTTCGCGGCGCACTGCAACTGGACGGGGATCACCATGGGGGTCGACATCGGCGCGCCGCGCGGCAGGGCCAATCTCGCCGGCCTGAACGGCGTGCAGGCGTTTCTCGTCGCCATTTCCTGGCGCGAGAGGCCGGTGCTTCGCTGGGTCTTCGCCATCGTGGCGATCGGGCTCGCCTTCTGGGTCCGCTACGGGCTGGACGAACAATTGCCGGCCGGCTTCCCGTATCTGTCGTTCTTCCCGGCCGTCATCATCACGACCTTCCTCGCCGGCACGGCGCCGGGAGCGCTGGTCGGTATCCTTGGCGGCCTGTCGGCCTGGTACTTCTTCATTCCGCCCTTCGATTCCTTCCTGCTCACCGGCGGTTCGCTGCTGGCGCTGGTCTTCTACGTCTTCATCGTGACGGTCGACATCGTGCTGATCCACTGGATGCACGTCGCGCTTGACCGGCTGACCATCGAGAAGGAGGCGACCGCCCGCTACGCCAATGAGCGCGACCTTCTGTTTCGCGAACTCCAGCATCGGGTTTCCAACAATCTCGCCGTCGTGTCGGCGCTTCTGAACACCCAGGCGCGCGTGTCTTCCTCGGCCGAGGCGACGGCCGCTCTGCAGCAGGCCTCCGCCCGCATCGGCCTCGTGTCCAAGATCCAGCGCCAGCTCCACGATCCGAGCCGCCAGAGCCTCGACATGGCGCCCTATCTGGCGCAGCTCGGCCCGGACCTCCTGGCGGCATCGGGGGTGACCAACGTAACCTATCTGACCGATGTCGCGCCCACCGAGGTGGATGCCGAGACGGCCGTGCCGCTGGCATTGATCGTGACCGAACTGATCTCCAACGCGATCGAGCATGGCTGCGCCGACGGCCGGCCCGGCACCATCCGGGTCTCGCTTCGCCGCGAGAACGTGGGAGGCACTGCGGGCGAGGGCTGGACCCAGCGGCTGCAGGTCGCCGACGACGGACCGGGCTGGCCGGACGGCTTTTCCATCGCCGCGTCCCGCAATCTCGGCATGCGCATCGTCGCCTCTCTCACCCAGCAGATCGGCGGGCGCTTCGAGACGTCGAACGACGGCGGCGCGGTGGCGACGCTCGTCTTCGAGGTCCGGCCGGCCTTCGGCGCGTCGCCGGCGGACTGAGCGGGCGACCCGCGACTGTTGCATTTTCAGCTTGCCATCGACGGATTTGCGGCTAGTCTTCGCCGCATGAACGCGACGCCATCCACTTTCGGCATGATCGCGGCCCCGAGCCGGGCCGGCGACGCCGTGCGTCCGCTCTCGCTTCTACGCCTTCTCCTTCTTAGCTGCGGCCGTCGGACCCGTTGACCTGAAGGGGGCGTCCGGCGGTCGAGCCGGCACTGTGGTCCGACCCGGCCCGCGCGCTCAGCCCCTCTCGCTTTACAAGACGGTTCCAATTGCCGATGACCGGCCAGATGCGCGCGAAGCCGCCGCAGCCGTCATCCGCCCAGCGATCAAGGTGCGAAGACCATGTCCGTTACACCAGCCACCCGTCCGGCCGCAGACGTCCGGCAGGCGCCGCCCGAAACGGCCGAGCGCCGCGGCACGATGCCGTCGGCCTCCCGCAAGTACCAGCCCTATGGCCAGGTCGATCTGCCCGACCGGACATGGCCGTCCAAGACCATCACCGAGCCGCCGATCTGGTGTTCGGTGGATCTGCGCGACGGCAATCAGGCGCTGGTCGATCCGATGGGGCAGGACCGCAAGGCCCGCTTCTTCGCGCTCCTGAAGGCGATGAACTTCAAGGAGATCGAGATCGGTTTCCCGTCCGCCTCGCAGACCGATTTCGACTTCGTGCGCTGGTGCATCGAAGAGGGCGAGACACCCGACGACGTGTCGTTGCAGGTGCTGGTGCAGTGCCGGCCGGAGCTGATCTCGCGCACCTTCGAGTCGTTGGAGGGTTCGCACCGGCCGATCGTGCATTTCTACAATTCCACCAGCGAATTGCAGCGCCGTGTGGTTTTCCAGAAAGATCGCGCCGGCATTCGCGAGATCGCCACCGACGCCGCCAAGATGGTCGTCGACATGGCGGCCAAGGCCGGCGGCGGCTATCGCTTCCAGTATTCGCCGGAAAGCTTCACCGGGACCGAGCTCGATTTCGCCGTCGAGATCTGCAATGCGGTCGCCGAGATCGTCCAGCCGACGCCGGAGAACAAGCTGATCCTCAATCTGCCGGCGACGGTCGAGATGTCGACGCCGAACATCCATGCCGACCAGATGGAATGGATGTGCCGCAATCTCGACAATCGTGACAGCCTGATCGTCTCGCTGCATCCCCACAACGACCGCGGTACCGCGATCGCGGCGACCGAGCTGGGCCTGATGGCCGGGGCCGACCGCGTCGAGGGCACGCTGTTCGGTAATGGCGAGCGCACCGGCAATGTCGATCTCGTCACCCTGGCGCTGAACATGTTCACGCAAGGGGTGGATCCGGGGCTCGACGTCTCGGATATCAACCACATCAAGGAGATCTTCGAGTACTGCAACCAGATGACGATCCACGAGCGTCATCCCTATGTGGGCGAACTGGTCTACACGGCCTTCTCCGGATCGCATCAGGACGCAATCAACAAGGGCATGAAGGCCCGCAAGGTCGCCAACAAGGAATTGTGGGAAGTTCCGTATCTGCCGATCGATCCGAAGGATGTCGGCCGCTCCTACGAAGCGATCATCCGCATCAATTCGCAGTCGGGCAAGGGCGGCATCGCCTATGTGCTGCAGGCCGATTACGGCCTGAACCTGCCGCGCAACCTGCAGGTGGAGTTTCGCGAGGACATCCAGCACATCACCGACGAGGAAGGCCGCGAGCTGCCGGTCAAGCGCATCTACGAGCGCTTCATCGAGCGTTATGTGGAGCAGCCCGACGGCCGCATCCGGTTCGTCGAGCACACCACCCGCCCGAGCGCGAACGTGAAGGGCGAGCGGATCGTCGAGGCGACCATCCTCGATAATGGCGCGGAGACCACGATCGAAGGGATCGGAACCGGGCCGATCGACGGGTTCGTGAACGCCCTCTGCCGCCATCTGGGGCTGGAGTTCTCAGTGTTCGATTATTCCGAACACTCGCTGGGGGCAGGCTCCGACGCGGGCGCCATCTGCTACATGGAAGTGCAGCACGAGGGCGGACGGCTGTTCGGCGTCGGCATGAACAAGAACATCGTCACCGCCTCGCTGGAAGCGCTGGTCGCCGCCGCGAACCGACTCCTGGCGACACGCTGAGATGAGTGACACAGAAGCGCCGCGCCTCTTCGCCACTGAAAGCGGTGGCGAGGTCGGCGGGCACGCGCGACCGGTGATCCTGCTGCATGGCTTCGACGGCCGTGCGGCGGTCTGGGCAGGGCTTCAGGCGCGGCTCGCCACACCGCAGCGACGCGTGCTTGCCTTCGACCTGCCCGGTCACGGCGCGTCGCGTGACTATCCCGGCTTCGGCCCGCCCAAGATTGCCGCACGCGCGATCATTGCCGAAATCGACGCCCGAGGCTTCGAGGCTGTGCATCTCGTGGGCCATTCCATGGGAGGGGCAATCGCCTGCCTGATCGCCTTGTTCGCGCCTCAGCGCGTAGCGTCGTTGACGCTGCTCGCACCCGGCGGCTTCGGTCTCGAGATCGGCAGTCGTCTGATCGAAGCGATGATGCGTGCGGACGGCGCCGATGCGGTCCGCACAGCCCTCGGCGCGATGGGAGCACCGGGCTGGCTACCGGATCGGGAAGCGGCTGTCGCCATTGCCGCCGCGCGTACACCGGACGATCGGGCCGCGGTCGAACAGATCTTCGGAATGCTCTTCAAGGCCGCCGCGGATGGCGAGAATGGCGTGCAGGGCATTCTGCCTCTCGAGTCCATCGCAGGCAGTGGCGTTCCCATTTCGCTTGTGTGGGGCACCGAGGACCCGGTTACACCGTTTGCCCAGGGGGAGAGCGCGCCGCCGGGTTTCGCCCTGACGGCGCTGCCCGGTCGCGGACACATGCTGATGATGGAAGCGGAGGATGCTTGCGAATGTGCCATCCTCGCCTCGATCAAACAGGTCGACGATGCCTGACGCCGGTCACTGCGCAGTTTCTTCCAATGATGACTCCGGATATGATAAACATCCGGTTAACGAAGCGGATTCGAGGCAGCGATCAATGGGCGAAGGCAAGGACAATGTCGCGTCCCTGATGGGAACGAAGCGACTGGCCGATGCCGTGCGACAGGCCAAGATTGCGGCCGCGCAAAGATCCGATGTCGTCGTCGACATCCGCGAAGCGGATCGTGCGCGGCTGGAGATCCTCCAGGAAGAGTTGGAGCCGCTGATCAACGAATTGCCGCCCGGCGAGGACATGTTCGATTTCACGCTGTCCGGTGGTTCCCATGCGCGGCTGTGGATCGACGGTACGGCGAATGTCGTCATGGCCCGCGACCGGCGCACCTATCGATTGGTCCGCGAAACCCGCCTCGGTCGTGTGACCCTTGTCGAGTCCACCGAAGCGCGAATCATTGCCGACCGCGTGACAGACTACGTGGCCGAACGCATCGTCGAACGCGACAAGGCATTTGCCGTCACTGACGAACTGAACGACCGGATCGCCAAGCCGACGCAGCCCTCGCGCCGGACCGAGGAGGCGCCGCTGCGCCAACCGCAGCCGCATCGGTCGCGGTCCACAGACTTCGTGATCGCCGCTGTCTGGCTGATGATCGGCGTGGTTGCTGGTGCTGGTCTGCTCCTGGCGATGGCGTCCTATCTCGGCGTTTCGATCGGCTGATCAGGCGGCAGGCCGCGAGTCTTCCCGCGATGTCGTGTTGATCGCGCGGCCGTCGGCCAGGAGTTCGCGCTGACGGACCCAGCCAATGCCCGGACCGTCCTCGCGGGCGCCGCGTTCCCGCTGAATCAAGCACCAGCGGCCCGGCTCGCCGTCGATCTCGAACAGGTTGTAGCGCGACGCCGGATGTGAACTGCCGGGCGCTTGGCTCGCGGACGGCACGCCGACCACCGGCACCATGCCCTGCGGCCCTTTCAGCCAATGCAGCGTATCCAGATGGGTGTGGCCGTGCAGCACGAGCTCGGCACCCATCTCATGGATCACCTTCGAGAAGAACTGCTTGCCGATCAGCCGCTTGTGCCAGGCCGTGGAGCCGGAGATCGGCGGATGGTGGATCAGCACGACGCGAAACTGACCGTGCGCGCCGGCGTGTTCAAGCTGCTTGGCAAGGGCCATCGCCTGACGCCGGCGGAACGTGCCGGTGGCGAAGAACGGCGCCGTCGCTTCCGCGGTCGAGACGCCGAAGATCGCGACGGGACCGCGGACCCGCACATAGGGGAACGAGTTGCCGATGGCGTTCAGCGGGTTGTCGCCGATCATGTACTCGTACCATTCCCGGTAGGACCGCTTCAGCGCGCCGGGGACATAGGCGTCGTGATTGCCTGGCACCACGGAGACGTCGTGCGGCTTGCCGAGTTCCTCGAGCCAGATGCGGGCCGCCATGGTCTCGACCTTGGTGGCCAGATTGACGAGGTCGCCGGTGACCGCGATGTGGTCCGGCGCTTCCTGCTGCAGGTCCTGGATGAGGTTGGCGAGCGTGTCGCCGAACATCACCCTTCGGCGATTGCGATGCCAATTGACGTAACCGGTCACACGCTTCGACGCGAGTTCGCGGATCGACAATTCAGGCAGTGGACCGAGATGGATATCGGAGAGATGGGCAAGACGAAACATGCCTGTCATCCTAGGTGAGGAGCGACGGATTGCTAGGGTTGGCGAACGAAGGACGGCGATGCGTTTCGAGAAACTGATGGTGCGCATCCTGCACGGCGTCCATGTGGTGGCCCGGCCCATGACCCTCGGCGTCCGCGGTTTCGTCTTCGACGATGCGGGGCGGGTCTGCCTCGTGCGGCACACCTATGTCTCCGGCTGGTACCTGCCCGGCGGAGGGGTCGATCCCGGCGAGACGGCGGCCGAGGCGATGATGCGCGAGGTTCGCGAGGAGGCGGGAATTGTACTCCTGGACGAGCCGGAGCTGGTCTCGGCCCATTTCAACCGCAACGCCTCCAACCGCGATCACGTGCTGCTCTATCGCTGCGGCGGGTTCCGGCGCGAGGCGAACCACAAGCCGGGCGCCGAGATTGCCGAGATGGGGTTCTTCGCGCCCGGCGAGCTGCCGGATGGCACCACCAATGCAACCCGGCGCCGCCTCGCCGAACTGGACGGCGAGACGGCGCGCGATCCCTATTGGTGAACGGCCAGCCGCTCGCGCCCGTGCGGCACGGTGAGATCCTGCTTCGGACCGACGGGGATGATGCCGGTGGGATTGATCGTCGCGTGGCTGGAATAGTAGTGGCCCTTGATATGGTCGAAATCGACTGTCTCGGCCACGCCCGGAACCTGATAGAGTTCAAGCAAGTATTTGAAGAGGTTCGGGTAGTCCCTGATCTGCTGCAAATTGCATTTGAAGTGCCCGAAATAGACCGGGTCGAAGCGGATGAGCGTCGTGAACAGGCGCCAGTCCGCCTCGGTCGGCGCAGCGCTGGCGACGAGGTAGCGCTGCTTCGACAGCAACGCCTCGAGCCGGTCGAGCGCATCGAACAGTTGCTCGAAGGGCTTCTCGTAAGCCCGCTGCGTCGTCGCGAAGCCGCATTTGTAGACGCCGTTGTTGACGTGATCATAGACGTCCGCGTTGATCGCATCGATGTCGTGCCGCAGCTCGTCCGGTGACAGGTCGACCGAGGCATTGCCGTAGGCGTCGAAGCCGCGGTTCAGGATGCGCAGGATTTCCGAGGATTCGTTGTTGACGATGGTCCCGGTCTGTTTGTCCCAGAGGACCGGCACGGTCACCCGTCCAGTGTAGTGGGGGGCGGCTTCGAGGTAGATCTCATAGAGCCGTTTCTTGCCGAAGATCGGATCGGGAATTGCCCCGGGACGGTCGGAGAAGACCCAGCCTTCCTCGCCCATGTGGTAGTCGACCACCGACAAGGAGATGACGTCCTCCAGCTTCTTCAGCTTGCGGGCGATCAGCGTGCGGTGGGCCCATGGGCAGGCTAGGGAGACGTAGAGATGGTACCGGCCGGGCTCGGCCTTGTATCCGGTCTGGCCGTCCGGGCCGGACGATCCGTCGGCGGTGATCCAGTCGCGAAAGCTCGTGGTCGAGCGCTGAAAGCTGCCGCCGGTCGATTTCGTATCGTACCATTTGTCCTGCCACTGGCCGTCTACGAGCAGTCCCATTGGCGATCTCCTTCGGTTCGGGTTCGTCAGACTAACCGACGTGGCACCAGCCCGTTCCTGTGGCAGCCGCGACGCAGCGTCAACGATCGGGTACCAACCGCGCGGATGGTCGGCTGGACCTTCCCGGATCGCAGTGCTAACCGGATTGCCGGACTTGAGGAGCGACCGATGATCATCCGCCGACGACGACACAGGATCTGCGCGAACGCGCACTGACCGTCGTCGTTTGCCGGTATCCCGATCAGCCGATGGGAGCCCAGCGAGCGGCGCTCACGCCCGCCCGATCTGGAATGCCCGTCATGCTTGCCCTTTCCGACGTCCGGTATCTGCCGGAGCATCCTGACCACCATGCCGCTATCGATGCCATTGCCGCCGAGGCGTTCGGCCCCGGTCGCTTCACCCGCGCCGCCGAGCGTGTTCGCGAGATGGCCCGTCATGCGCCGGCGCTCTCCTTCGTCGCCGAACTTGACGGGGCGATCATCGGTTCGGTCCGGCTGACCCCGATCGCGATCGGCGACGCGCCGTCGCTGATGCTGGGGCCGCTCGCGGTCCGGCCGGCCTTCAAGAACCGTGGCGTCGGCAAGGCGCTGATGCAGCGCGCTGCTGTCGCTGCCCGCGAGGCAGGCGAGAGCTCGATCATCCTCGTCGGCGATCCGCCCTATTACGCGCCGCTCGGCTATCGTCCCCTGCCGCGGGGCTCGGTGATCATGCCGGGCCCAGTCGATCTGGCCCGGCTCCTGGGCCTGGAACTCGTCGATGGTGCGCTCGGCGGGGTGACGGGGCATGTCGGCGCGCGGCGCGTCTGAGGGCTGTCCGGCAGTCTTGAGGAACCACGGGCAGGGGGCCGGATTGCGCCGAGCGGCAATCCGGCCTAAAATTCCGCAGGGGAATGCGGAAGGTTCGACGCAATGCCCGCCATGATCGATATACTCGCGATACTGGTGACGATCCTGGCACCGCTGGTGCCGGCGATCCTGCTTTACAGGTGCGTCCCGTCCACCGGACAGGCGAGTGGCGCGCTGGCCGGCGTGAATTTCAAGCTCGGCGGCGCGGTCGCGGGCTATGTCGTGATCTTCCTCATCGCGATCCTGTTCCTGAAACCCATGACGATCAGCTCGCCCCGCTACGAGATCGTCAAGATGCAGGGCACGGTCGAGATCGGCGGCGTCACGGAGACCGAGCTCGACATGCGGTCCTTCCGGATGAGTATCAGTCCGCGGCAATGGGGGCAGGAAGGAACGGTCGGGCCTCAGTTGGTGCGGTGGACGGCGTCGGTACCCAGGAAGATCAGTCCCGACAGCAAATCCCCCTGGTTCTTCGACTATTTCGTCGTGTCCTACGATGGGCACCAGAGCAAGATGATCCCGGTCAATGGCGGGACCCTGCTGAGCGGGATCGACACGATCGACTACGGCAAGCAGGTCCTTAAGCCGGTGCGTCGGGGAAGGGCGTCGGAGATCATCCTCAGCGAAGCGGGAGGCCGCGCCGGTGATTGAGACGAGGACCTCTCGATCAGCGATGGCGCTGTGGCTGGCGCTTCCCGCCTTCTTGATGGCGCTCTGGATGAAGCCCGTTCACGCCGGCGGCTTGTTCGGCGATCTGGTGGCAAGCGAGGCCGCCAATACCGGCGACGACGCATCCCCGAGGGCGCCGAGAAGCCGCGCAGGCAGGGAGAGGGCGCTCGCCGATCAGCTCATCAGCCTGTGTTCGGAGCCGGACTCCTGCATGCAGGCCGTGACGAACGACTCCGGCTACTTCCAGTTCGATGACGTTCCGCCCGGAACCTACACCCTCGAAACGCTGGGCCCGGACGGGAGCGTTGTCAGCGGAAGCGTCGACGTCGAGGCGGACTCGATGCAAGGGGTGAAGATCGTGACCCCGTCTGCCGCACCGAAGAGGTGAGAGACCGCGAAAGGGAATGGCGGTGTTCGCCGTTGCCTTCGTCTCCGAGCCGAGGGCCGCGACCGGGGCCGGCCGCCGGCATAGACTGCGCCACTGCCGAGTGATCCGCGTACGGCCGGCCTCGGTTCACGCAGCCGCGTGTTCGGCGCGCGATTCCGGCTTCTCCGGTTTGCCGTAAAGGCCGATATTGGCATCGCCCCACTGCTTCAACGACCGCAGGATCGGCTCCATGCTTCGGCCAAGCGGCGTCAGGCTGTATTCGACCTTCGGCGGCACCTGCGCATAGACCTTGCGGTCGATCAGACCGTCTTCCTCCATCTCCCGGAGCTGGTTCGTCAGCGTTCGCGGCGTGATGCTGACGAGATGCCGCTTCAGTTCGCCGAACCGCAACGTCCCGTCCAGCAGATGGAACAGGATCACCGACTTCCACTTGCCGTCGATTAGCCCGATGGCCGCCTCGACGGAGCAGCCGGGAGTGCAGTCGAACCGGGAATGCCGGACCTTCGCCATGATGGTATCCTTCTTGATACTAGTGGCGTCATTTGTGCGTATTGCTCTTACGCGAGCATAGGAACATCTTCGGCCCTGTTCAATCGGATGGTGACGGAGCAGGATGATGAAAGCGATTGCGTACAGGAATGCCGGGGCGATCGATCGGCCGGACGCGCTGGTCGACGTGGAACTCGACCGTCCCGTACCGGCAGGCCGCGATCTTCTCGTCGAGGTTCGCGCGATCTCGGTCAATCCGGTCGACTACAAGATCCGGGCTAATGTCGATCCGGACGGTGCGTGGAAGGTGCTGGGCTGGGACGCGGTGGGCCGTGTCGTCGAGGCCGGCGAATCCGTCGAGGGTTTCAAGGTCGGCGACGACGTCTACTATGCCGGATCGCTGGTGCGTCCCGGGGCCAACAGCCAGTTCCATCTCGTCGACGAGCGCATCGTCGGACACAAGCCGGCCTCGCTCTCCGACGCCGAAGCGGCGGCTCTGCCGCTGACCGCGATCACGGCCTGGGAAATGCTGTTCGACCGGTTCGACCTGACCCGGTCGGTGCCAGGCTCTGCGAACGCCATCCTGATCATCGGCGGCGCGGGCGGGGTTGCGTCGATCGCCATCCAGCTCGTTCGGGCCCTGACCGACCTGACGGTCATCGCCACAGCATCGCGCGCCGAAACCCGCGACTGGGTCATGGATCTCGGTGCGCACCATGTGATCGATCACAGCAAGTCGCTGGCCGACGAGATCAAGGCCCTCGGCATCGGTGCGCCCGGCTTCGTCTTCTCGACCAACGGGACCGCCGACAATCTGGACGCCATCGTCGAACTGATCACGCCACAGGGACATTTCGGCCTGATCGACGACCCCGAGGCCCTGAACGTATCGGCCTTCAAGCAGAAATCCGTGTCCACCCACTGGGAGTTCATGTTCACGCGATCGATGTTCGAGACCGCCGACATGAACGAGCAGGGCAAGCTGCTCGACAAGGTCGCCGAGCTGATCGACACCGGCAAGATCCGCACGACGCTGGGCGAGGTGATGACGCCGATCAATGCCGAGACCCTGAAGGAAGCACATCGCAAGTCCGAAGCCGGCCGTGCCAAGGGCAAGATCGTCCTCGAAGGCTTCTGACCGCTTCGATTGAGATCGGCGGTCTCCCCGTCAGCGATCGCCCCGACCGGTCGGTTCACGTCTTCCGGTCGGGGCAGATTGATCCATTGCCCACGCGAATGCAGCCCGTCGGATGACCGCGCCGCTCGGTGCACAGCCGCTCTTGTCAGAAGCCGCGTTCGATGGCGGTGAGCAGGCGGAAGCGTAGCTTGCCGCCGCCGTTCAGCGAGATCACGAACCGCACGTCGCCGTGCTCTGCGGTCCTGGCGAAGCCCGCCAGCGTGCTGACGCCGGAGAAGGTGCCGGTCTTGTAGCGGGAGCCGGCACGGGACTTGCGCAGAAGCTCGGCGTGGGGGGCGAAATGGCCCAGCACGCGAGCCAAGCCGCGCGCGGTGAAGCGGTTGTCGCGGCTGATGCCCGAGCCTTCCACCAGTTGCATGGCCTCGGGCACGTCATGTGCGGCGAAGATCTCACGCGCGACACGGATCGATTTCTCGAGGCTGACCGGGCCGCCCTCACGCTGCGCGCCGATCTCCAGAAAAACCTGGTTGGCGATGTAGTTGTTCGAGCCGATCAGCATCTGCCGCAGGATTTCCTCAAGCTCGCGCGACTGCTCGTGCACATAGACCGATGTCAGCCCGGCCGGGACCGGTCCGAGCGATATCTCGCCGTCGACACCGCCGCCGGACCGCTCGATGAAGGCAGCGAGCAACTCGCCGGCATAGCGAATGCCGATGCTCGGATCTTCCTGGGTCAGGCTGATCCGGCTGCGGCCGTTGGGGCCGCGCGCACGGAACTGGCTGACGGCGAGCGGTGTGATCGGCGTCTGCTTCTCGGCGGACCGGACCGCCTGTCCGTTGCGGCGAGCGTTGATCGTGTTGAAGTTGACGGCGAGCGCCGAATTCAGCGCATCATAGGCTTCGTCTGAGGCTTCGATCCCTGGAATTCGGAGCTCGGCGGGATAGTAGCTCGCATCGACCACGATGCCGGTGAACGGCTCCGTGCCGGTTTCGTCAAGGAGCTTCGGCGCGAGCACGGCGAGTTCCTCGGAAACCAGGAACGGGTCGCCGCCGCCGCGCACATACAGCACCCTGTCGTCGCCGAGATAGAACTGCGTCTTGAAGCGGTAGTCGCCTCCGAGCACCTCCATCGCAAGCCACGCCGTGACGACCTTCGCAACCGACGCAGGGACGAAGGGCTTGTCGGCATTCTGGGCGAGCAGCTCGTTGCCGTCTTCGTCCAGCACGAACACCAGCCCGGACGGCGCGAGGGACGCGACCCTGTCCTTGACGTCAGCGGTGGCCGGAGCTTGAAGCAGAAGCACCGCGAAGACCGTGGCAAGCAGACGAGACCACATGGCGGCTCCAGCATGTTCGGCGTGACGACGTGTCCTCACACTAGAGGTGCCGATGCGTTAGGCAAGGCAGATCGCATGCGGACACGGCCGAATGCCATCTCGCGGCTTCGCAACCATCGCTGGGGAACGACCAGGGGCAGGGCCTCTCGGCCGCTGCGGATTCAGACGCCAGCGTTCTCGTCAGAGGCGCAGGGCCTAGCGGCCCTCGCGATACCAAGTGGCCGACAGCGCCATGAGCAGCACAGTAAGGCCGAGGAAGCCGGCGAAGAGGGGCGTGCGGTCGACGCCGCGCAGCACCGTCTCGTCGGTGGTCTTCAGGCCGATCCAGTCGCGGCCGTCGGCATTGGCGCGGCCACTGATCGGCACGACCCGCGGGACGGATAATTCGCCGTCGCCGTCGCCTTCGGCCACCCGGCGCACGCTGCCGCGGGTGGCGTCCGAAAGCGGCTGCAACTTGTCGCCGGTGGAGATGGCTTCGCGATATTCGCGCGGATTGACGGGACCGACATTGGCCAGCGCCCGAAGATCGTCGTTGGCCGCCTGGAACAGGCCAAGCTCGTCGGTCTCCAGCACGCCTTCGTAGCGGCCGGCACCCACCTCGTTCAGCGGCAGGGTGACCGCCTCGCCGGACGGCGTCAGGACGGTCGCCGGGCCGGGGGCATCGCCGATGGTCTGGCGCGTGACGACGAGGTCGGAGCCGCGGGCCTCGGCGTCCAGCGCCTCTTCCTCCAGTTCCGGCTCTTTCATCAGCCAATGGGCGAGGCGGCGGAACAAGGCCACATGCGGGCCGCCGCCTTCGAAGCCGCGCGACCACAGCCATTCCTGGTCGGACAGGAGAAGCGCGATGCGGCCTTCGCCGACCCGGTCCAGCACCAGAAGCGGCTTGCCGTCCGGCCCGTCCATCACGGTTTCGCCCTCCGGCTCGCTGACGTCGATCGACCGGAACCAGCGGCTCCAGTCCGGTGGCTCGCTGGCCGAACCGGGCAGGTTGCGCGTCACCGGATGCTTGCGGCCGATGTCCGAGATCTGGGGCCGGAAGGCGCTCTGTTCGATGTCGCCCGTGGGCAGGGCCGGCAGGATCGACTGCAGCGGCGTGCGGGCGACGCTCTCCTGGCTGGCATATTCCGGGCCGGAGGCGATCAGCATCGCGCCGCCATTCTGCACATACTGGGCGATGTAATCGAAATAGAGCGACGGCAGCACACCGCGCTCCTGATAGCGGTCGAAGATGATCAGGTCGAAATCGTCGATCTTCTCGACGAAGAGCTCGCGCGTCGGGAAGGCGATGAGCGACAGCTGGTCGATCGGCGTGCCGTCCTGCTTTTCCGGCGGCCGCAGGATGGTGAAATGCACCAGATCGACAGCCGCGTCGGATTTCAAGAGGTTGCGCCAGGTCCGTTCGCCGGCATGGGGTTCGCCCGAGACCAGCAGCACGCGCAGATTCTCGCGGATACCGTCGACCACCGCGATCGCCCGGTTGTTGACCGGGGTGATTTCGTTCGGGTCGCGGGCAGCGACGAGTTCGAGGATGTTCTTGCCAGCGCGCGGCAGCTGGAAGACGAAATCCGCGTCGGCGCCGGGGCGCACGCTCTCGCGGGAGATCAGGTCGCCATTCAGGAAGACCTGCACCTCGACCGGCCGGTCGGAAGCGGCCGGACCGTCTTCCAGGACGCGGTAGCGCAGCCGCTGGTCCTCGTCGACCAGACCGAAACGCGGGCTGGTAGTGATCTCGATCCGCCGGTCGAATTCGTCCGGCTGGCCGGTGATCAGACCATGCACCGGCGCGTCGAAGCCGAGCGCCCGGGCTTCGGGCGGAATGTCGTGGATCTGGCCGTCGGTCACCATGATGGCGCCGGCAACGCGGGCCGGCGCGACATCCTTGAGCGCGCCGGAGAGCGCACCGAACAGGGCCGTGGTGGCGCCGTCGGTGGGCGAGGCGCCGGAGCGGGCCTCGACGGTGCGCACCTCGAATTCGGGATAGCGGGCGAGGCTCTCCTTCAGCGCCGCTTCCGTGACGTCGGCCTGGGCGTTGCGATCGCCGATGGTCTGGCTCTGGCTGCGATCGACCACGAGGGCGACGACGCTCTTCAGCGGATCACGCTCTTCCTGCAGTACCACGGGGTTCATGATCGCCAGGAGCAGCGCCGCGATGGCGAGGATGCGCACCAGCGCGCCGCGGATGCGCGCAACAACCAGCGCCAGTGCGAGCAGCACCGCCGGAACCGCGAGGAGGGCGATCACCGTCCAGGAAAAGAACGGTGCGAAATCGACCGACCAGTTCATTGGCCCAGCCTTTCCAGGAGCGCCGGCACATGCACCTGATCAGCCTTGTAGTTGCCGGTCAGCACGTACATCACGATATTCACGCCCGCCCGATAGGCATATTCGCGCTGCGCGGGATCGGCGGAATCCGTCGGAAACAGGAACAGGCCCTGGCTGTCGACCGCCCAGGCGCTGGCGAAATCGTTCGACGTGATCATGATCGAGGAGACGCCGTCACCGCCCCGCGCCGGCCGCGCACCGCCTTCACCATCGCGCACCAGTGATTCCACCCAGAGCTGGGAGCCGGTGTGGCGGCCGGGAAAGTCGTCCAGCATGTAGAACGCCTTGGTCAGGACGTGGTCGGTCGGCACCGGATCGAGCGGCGGCACGTCGAGATTGGCGAGGATCTCGCGCAGCCGGCGCTGTCCAGCCGAGACGTTGCCGCCGGTCAGGCCGGAGATCGGATCGTCGGCCACGTCGAACAGCACCGTGCCGCCCTGTTTCATGTAGGCGTCCATGCGGCCGATCGCGGTTTCGCTCGGCATCGGCGCACTAGCGTCGATCGGCCAGTAGATGATCGGGAAGAAGGCGAGTTCGTCGGTGGCGATGTCGACGCCCATCGGCTCGCCCGGCTCCAGCGCCGTCTTGGCGGTGATGAATTGCGACAGGCCGGACAGACCCTGGCGCGAGATCTCGTCGGTTGCTTCGTCGCCGGTCAGCACATAGGCCAGATGCGTCGTCTCCGTCGCCCGGATCGCGCGCTCGACATCGACGTCGTCGTCCGCTGCCGGCTGAGCGGATTGCGTCGGTGCCGGCTCCTGTGCGCGGGCGTCCGGGACCGTGGCGACCAGTCCGGTCGCCGCAATTGCGAGGATCGCAGGGAGCGCGCTGGCACGGCCGCGTGAAAAGCTGTTGCCGATGCGGGTTGCGGCGCCGTTCAGCCAGAGCAGGGCCAGCGCGTCGAGCGCGAAGAGGACGAGCGCGGCGGCAAACAGCCAGGGCGCCAGATCGACGGTATTTGCGCCGCCATAGCCGCGCGCCTCGACCGGCACACCGAGATCCAGCGCCGGCAGTGGCTGCAATTCGGCGTCGGCCGGCAGGAGGTTGTGGGCGAGGTAACCTTCCTCGCTGCCATAGAGGCCCGGCGGGTTTTCGCGCGTCACCGGCTGGTGGCCATCGGCGACGGGCTGCAACGGCTGGACGTCGGCGCCGGGGCCGGTGAGGCGGCCCTGCCCGTCGAGCACACGATAGGGCGGCAGGCTGTCTGCAGCGGTGCGCCCCTCGCTGGGGCCGGCGCCGGCTCGCGACAGCGTCACGATTCGCCGCAGCATCTCGACGAAGGCACCGGAGATCGGCAGGTTCGACCAGGTCGCCTCGGCGGTGACGTGGAAGAGGACGATGGTGCCGGCCCCTACCGTCTCAGCGGTGACGAGCGGCGTGCCGTCGGCTAGGCTGGCCCATGTCCGCTCGGACAGGTCCGCCGCCGGCTCGGCGAGGATCTGGCGGGTCACGGTGACGTCCTCCGGGACGGCGATCCCGGCAAAGGGTTCGCCGTCGGGCATCGGCGCGATCTTCTGAGGCTCGGACCAGGACATGGCGCCGCCGAGCTGGCGTTCGCCGGTGCGCAGGCGCACCGGCACCAGCGTGTCGTCGCCCGGTGCGGCGGCGAGGCGCGGGCCGGCAAAGCGCAGGAGATAGCCGCCATCCTCGACGAAGCCCTGCAGCGCCTCGCGGGCATTGTCGGGCAGGATGCCGATATCGGCGAGGACGATCACCGAGGGCCGCCGCGCGATCAGCGCAGGGATAGATTCGGAGAGATTGGCGCTCTGCGGTCGCACGAGATCAGCGAAAGGCTCGAGCGCCCGGGTGATGTAGTAGAGCGGCGACAGCAGCGGCTGGGCAAGGTCGGAGGATTCACCCGACACCAGCGCGACGCGCCGGCGACGGAAGCTGTCGTCGACCAGCCGGACAGCGCCAGCGGTCTCGGCGCCCTCGACCTCAAGCCGGGCGATGTCGTTGCGCAGTTCGACAGGGATTGCGAAGCGGGCTTCGGCAGTGGCCGATCCGGCAGCGAAATCGAGTGACGTGCGACCGATCTCGCGCTCCTGCGCGTCGATCGCGCGAACGGCAAAGCTGCGCGGTTCGGCCCCCGCGCCGGGACGGACGGCCTGCACGACCAGCGCTTCCGTCGAGTTGTCGGCGCCGGTGAGGCCGACGAGGCCGCCGACGTCCGGCGCATAGACGATGGCCTGCGACGGGGCGAGGGCAGCAAGGCTGCGGCTGGCGGCGTCAGTTCCCTCGGCATCGAGCCCGTCGGCGACGAAGGCCAATGAGCCGACGCGGTCGCCTGCAAGCGCGGTCGCGATGCGCTCGGCTGCGGCTGCCCGGTCGGTGGGGATGGGGCGCGGCGCCGCCGCGGCGAGGCGCTCCAGCGCGGCGTTGGCTTCGACGGGCGATGCGTCGTCGGACTGGCCCTCGGCCGTGAAGGCGAGGGAGACCGGGCGCCCGGCTTCGCCAGCTTCGCGGATCAGCCCTTCAGCGGCCGTCCGCCGCACGTCGAAATCGCCACCGCTGGCCCAGCCATTGTCGACCAGCAGCGCCAGCGGACCGGTGCCGGTCAACTGACCTTCGCGCGGATTGAGGGTCGGGGCGGCGAGGGCGAAGATGATCAGCGCGGCGAGCAGCAGGCGAAGCAGCGTCAGCCACCACGGGCTCTTCGACGGCGTCTCCTCGCGCTTCAGCACCCGCTCAAGGATGCGCAGCGGCGGAAACGTCTCCATCTGCGGCCGCGGCGGCGTCAGCTTGAGAAGCCACCAGATCGCCGGCAGCGCCAGAAGCCCGAACAGCACCAGCGGTGCCCCGAAGGAGAGGGCGAGCCCGCCGATCATGCCGAAGCTCCCGCTGCGCGCGGCACGACGGCCTGCGGTGCGCCGCTCAGCCGGCCGTGGACGGCCACCAGCGCTTCGGAGGCCAGATGGTCGGTGCGGTGGGGAATGAAGCTCCAGCCGAGGCGACGGCAATGCTCGGCGATATGCTGGCGGCGCGCCCGGTAAACGGTAGCATATTCCTCGCGCAGGGTTTCCGCCCGCCCGGCGGTCAGCGTCGCGCCGGTCTCGGGATCGCGGAATTCGGTCCGGCCGGCATAGGGAAACATCTCCTCCGCTGGATCGGAGATCACCACGATATGGCCGCGAATGCCGCGCCGGCCGAGCCCGTCGATGCGCGCCACCACCTCGTCGACCGGATCGAGGAGGTCGCTGACGATGACCAGTTCGGTGAAGCGCTTGAGGCGGTCATCCGGCGGGAAGGGATCGTCGGGCCGCCGGGACAGGAGCGCGCCGGCGATGCGCTCGGCGGCATTGCGCGCCGAGATCGGATCGACGACGCCCGGATAGCCGATGCGCTCGCCCGAGCGCGACAGGATCTCGGCGAGGGCCAAGACGATGACCAGCGCGCGCGATTCCTTGGAGACCTGCGCGGCACTCGACATGAAGCGCATGGACGGCGACGGGTCGGCCCACAGCCACACGGTCTGGGCAGCTTCCCACTCGCGGTCGCGCAGATAGACATGGTCGTCGCGGGCCGAGCGGCGCCAGTCGATGCGCGACACAGGTTCGCCCTCGACGAAGGGCCGGAACTGCCAGAAATTTTCGCCGACGCCGCGCCGCCGCCGGCCGTGCCAGCCGGCAATGACAGTTGACACCACGCGCCGCGCCTCGACGAGAAGGTCGGGCATCAAGGCGGCGCGCTGGCGCGAACGGGCCAGCGCGTCCGGTGCGGCGGTGAGGTCGACGGTGGAGCCGATCGGCATGCTGGATCCTGACCTTACGCCGCGTCGCGCTTCAGCGCGCCGATGACGTCGCGGACATTCATGCCCTCGGCGCGGGCCGAGAAGTTCAGCGCCATGCGATGCTGCAGGATCGGCTCGGCCAGCGCCATCACGTCGTCCACCGACGGCGCGAAGCGCCCGTCATAGAGGGCGCGGGCGCGCACGCATGTCATCAGCGCCTGACTGGCACGCGGGCCGGGACCCCAAGCGATGTGCGCATCGGCCTCCTTGTGGCCGTTGCCCGGCCGGGCTGATCGCACCAGCCGAAGGATCGCGTCGACGACGTTCTCGGCGACCGGCATGCGCCGCACCAGCGTCTGGATCTCGCGCAGACGGTCCGACGTCATCACCGGCTCAGCGACCTGATCGGCGCCGCCCGTGGTCTCCAACAGGATGCGACGTTCCGATTCCAGATCGGGATAGAACACGTCGACCTGCATCAGAAAGCGGTCGAGCTGGGCTTCGGGCAGCGGATAGGTGCCTTCCTGCTCCAGCGGGTTCTGGGTCGCCAGCACATGGAAGGGCTTGGGCAGATCGTGCCGCTCGCCGGCGACGGTCACGTGGTATTCCTGCATCGACTGCAGCAGCGCGGACTGGGTGCGCGGCGAGGCGCGGTTGATCTCGTCAGCCATGAGGAGCTGGGCGAAGACCGGGCCCCTCACATAGCGGAACGACCGGCGGCCGGTTTCGTCCTGGTCCATCACCTCGGTGCCGACGATGTCGGAGGGCATCAGGTCGGGGGTGAACTGGATGCGGCGGGCATCGAGGCCCAGCGACAGCCCGAGCGTGTCGACCAGCTTGGTCTTGGCAAGGCCCGGAACGCCGACGAGCAGGGCATGTCCGCCGGAAAGGATCGCGATGAGGCTCTGCTCGACGACGCTTTCCTGGCCGAAGATGACCCGCCCAACGGATTCGCGAACCCGGGCGATGTCGGTCAGTGCCGTTTCGGCCAGCCCCACGATGGCGTCCTCGCTGAGGGTCTCCTCCTCGGGCTTCATCATCGTCATCGGGACGGTCTCCGTCAGGTATCGAAGGGAAATGGCCAGATCTGCGTCGATGTGCGATGGCCGCCGCACGGCCGCTTCCACTCATCAAATCGGCCACCGGGACTCCTGGCAAGCTGGCGAGGAGCAACTATTTCGTGACTGCGAAGGCCGGCCAAAATAAGACGAATCCCGATCGGAGGACCCATTGCCGCACCAGCCCAGCGACATGCAGGACGATGCAACAGGAACCGCGCCGACCGATGCCGGCGCCAGCCTCGCGGCTCTTGTCGCCCGTGCCGAGCGTGCAGGCAAGGGCGCCCCACCGGTGGATCGCTGGGAGCCGGAGTTCTGCGGCGACATCGACATGGTGATCCACGCCGATGGCCACTGGAGCTACAATGGCTCGCCGATCGGACGCCCCGCTTTGGTGCGCCTGTTCTCCACCGTCCTGCGCAAGGATGCCGACGGGCGCACCTATCTCGTCACCCCTGTGGAAAAGCTCGGCATCACCGTCGAGGACGCCCATTTCCAGGCCGTGGAGATGAACCACGAGATCCGCGACGGTGAGCCGCTTTTGACGTTCCGCACCGATGTCGGCGACGTCTGCGCCGCAGGGCCGGAGAATCCCCTGCGCCTGAGCATCGGCCCGAATGGTGAGTTTCGCCCCTATGTCACGGTGCGCGGCCGGCTTGAGGCGCGACTGACCCGGGCATTGGCCTTCGACCTGGCCGACCATGTGGAGACCGATGGCGAACGCCAGTTTGTCCGCTCCGGCGGCGCGACCTTCGGCATACCCGTATCGCAGGCCGGGTCCTGACCGTGTTAGCCGCCGACCGGCCCGGACAGGGCCCCGCCGATGACGCGCATGCCGAGCGCTATACCGAATTCACCGCGACCGATCTGCGGGCGCGGATCGCCGCGCGCGGCTGGGCCGGCGATGACGCGCCGATGCGCGAATATGGCGACCATCTGCTGAACCCCGATCTCGTCCAGCTGATGGAGCGCGACCGGGCGCGGGACGCCGCCGTGCTGGTGCCGATCGTTGACCGGGGCGAGGGTGCGACAGTGATCCTGACCACCCGCACCGCACATCTGCGCAAGCATTCCGGCCAGATCGCCTTTCCGGGAGGCTCCGTTGATCCGGAGGATGCGTCGCCGGAAGCCGCCGCAATTCGGGAAAGCGTCGAGGAGATCGCTCTCGATCCGCACCATGTGGAACCGGTCGGCCGGTTGCCGCGCTACCTGACCACGACAGGCTTCCGCATCACCCCCGTCGTCGCAATCGTGCGGCCGGGTTTCAGCCTCGTCGCCAATCCCGACGAGGTGCAGGACGTTTTCGAGGTGCCGCTCGGCTTCCTGATGAGCGAAGCGAACCACCGCGAGGAAAGCCGCATCTGGCAGGGCATCGAGCGGCGTTACTATGTGATGCCCTTCGGCGAACGCTTCATCTGGGGCGTCACCGCGGGCATCATCCGGACATTGTACGAAGGACTTTACGCATGACCGCCACGACGATCGAGGCAGACTGGCTGACGACGCCGGGCCTGCAGACGCTGCTGGCAACCCTGTCGGCCGATGGCGAGGAGGCGCGGGTCGTCGGCGGTGCCGTCCGCAACTCGGTGCTCGGCCATCCGGTGAGCGACATCGACGTCGCCACCACGACCCTACCCGACGAGACGGTTCGGCGCGTGGAGGCGGCCGGGTTCCGCGCGGTGCCGACCGGGATCGAACATGGGACCGTGACCGTTGTGACGCTCGAGCATGCCTACGAGGTCACCACTCTTCGCCGCGACATCGAGACCGATGGCCGCCATGCGGTGGTGCATTTCGGCCGCGACTGGAAGGCCGATGCCGAGCGCCGGGACTTCACGATCAACGCGCTCTATGCCCGTGCCGACGGCAGCATCGTCGACCTCGTCGGCGGCATCGAGGATCTCGGCAGCCAGACTCTGCGCTTCATCGGCGATTCGGAGACCCGGATCCGCGAGGATTATCTGCGCATCCTGCGCTTCTTCCGTTTCTTCGCCTGGTACGGGAAGGGCCGGCCGGACGCCGCCGGGATCCGCGCTGCGACGCGCCTGAAGGAGGGGCTCGACGGACTTTCGGTCGAGCGGGTCTGGACCGAGCTGAAAAAGCTCCTCGCGGCACCGGACCCGTCGCGTGCGCTGCTGTGGATGCGCCAGACCGGGGTCCTGACCCGCATTCTGCCGGAGAGCGAGCGCTGGGGGATCGACGCGATCCATTCGCTGGTGGAGAGCGAGGGGGCCTTCGGCTGGGCACCCGATCCGATGCTGCGGCTCGCGGCCATCGTACCGCCGGACCCGGCGCGCCTGACCCAGATGGCCGAACGTTTGAAGCTGTCCAACTCAGACCGCGATCGCATCGTTGGCTTTGCCATTGCCGAACCGGCAAAACCGGAAGAGAGCGACTCTGCCTTTCGCACCCGGCTGTATTTCGGGGATCGGGCCGCGATCGCCGACCGGTTGCGGCTGGCCGTCGCGTCCGCGCGCGGGAAGGCTGAATCGTCGCGCGAGACGCTCGATGCCATCGCCAGCCTGACCAGCCAGCTGGAGATCGTGGCCACCTTCGCGCCACCAGCGTTCCCGGTCAGCGGCGAGGATCTGAAATCGGCCGGCATCGCGCCGGGACCGGAGATGGGGAAAACCCTCGACCGCCTGCGCAAGCTTTGGGCGAGCAGCGGCTTCGTTCTCGGGCGCGAAAGCCTGCTCGAACGGGTTTGACACGGTCCGCACCATCGCACCGACACAAAAAAGCGGGCCTTGCGCCCGCTTTTTCTATGCGGCGATCGTCGATCGACGGATGTTCGCCTCATCGCGGGTGCGGGTCCGCATCGCATCCAGCATCGTTGGTGAGATGTGCTCGAGCCCGAACTGCCGGGCCTGAACAATGGCCCGGCGGATGACCTCCGCCTCGGACTCGGCGCGAATGACGCGTCGGCAACCGGGAATTACGCCTGAACAATCCAGCTCATACATGGGATCCTCCTCGATCCGTCACGACTAGAGCAGGAAGAACGTCCGATCTATTAAATGGTTCAAGTTCACCAGAAAGTTTCGCCGCCCGTCAGGGCCATTTCACCACGGGCGGCATCGACGACAGGATCGAATTGACGTTGCCGCCGGTCTTCAGGCCGAACAGCGTGCCCCGGTCATAGAGCAGATTGTACTCCACGTAGCGACCGCGGCGAATGAGCTGCTCTTCACGATCGGCCTCGGTGAACGGCTGGACGACATTCTGCCGGACGATGTGCGGATAGACGACGAGAAACGCCTTGCCGACATCGCGGGTGAAGGCGAAATCGGCGTCCCAGCCACCGGCCTCGTCGGACGAGTGCAGCCAGTCATAGAAGATGCCGCCGACGCCGCGCGCCTCGTTGCGATGCGGCAGATAGAAATAGGTGTCGCACCATTCCTTGAACTTGGCGTAGTCGGCGACGCCCGAATGGCGGTCGCACACGAACTGCAGCGCCTTGTGGAAGGCGAGCGTGTCGCGGTCGTCGTCGGTTCTGCGCCGGTCGAGCGTCGGGGTGAGGTCGGCGCCGCCGCCGAACCACTGCCGGGTCGTCACCACCATGCGGGTGTTCATGTGGACGGCGGGCACGTTGGGATTGCGCATATGGGCGATCAGCGAGATGCCGGAGGCCCAGAAGGTCGGATCCTCTTCGGCGCCCGGGATCTGCTTGCGGAATTCGGGCGAGAACTCGCCATGCACCGTCGAGGTATGGACGCCGACCTTCTCGAAGACGCGGCCATGCATCATCGACATCAGGCCGCCGCCGCCCTCGTTCTCCCGCGACCATTCGGTCTGTTCGAACCGGCCCGGCTCCAGTCCGGTCTCCTCGCCGAAACCGTCCTCGATCTCCTCGAACACCTTGCAGATGCGGTCGCGGAGGGCTTCGAACCAGGCCTGGGCGGTCGCCTTCTTGGTTTCGATGTCTTCGGGAAGCCCCTCGGGCAAATTTGGCCGTTCCATGCGACGCACTCTTTTCGATGCTGGCGGGACATCCCGCACTGACTGTCTGGCGCTTGCGCCGGTCTCTAGGACCCTGGCGCCGCCGGTCTTACAGGCACGACATCTGGAGCCGAACCGCAAAATGCCAACCTCGTGACGAGGCGGAGAACCTCCGTTGTGCCGGTATCGCACGATTCGCAAAAGCGTTCGCTGCCCGCTATCTTGTGGGTCCTGACGATCGGAAGTTCGAGAGACGACCAGCATGTCCCGGTTGACACCGCCGCCACTTGGCGGTCTTTCCCGCCAGCTCAAACGGACGCGCGGCTCCCGCGGCGTCGGCCGCGACGCCAGCAGAATGGCGGGATCGGCGGGCGACAGCTTCGTGCGCGAGACCTTCATCCTGCCGCGCGATGCCGCGCGCACCAAGGCGCGCGAATGGCTCGATCGCTACCCCAAGGCGGCCTATTGGACGTCGGTGGAAAGCTGGCGCGCCCTGCCTGAGGGGGATATCGAATTCACCATGCGCCGGTTGCCCAGCGCCGACTGACCGCGAAAGCACGGTTTATCGCCGGACGTCTCCTGCTGCGGTGCCTCAGAGCCCCGCCTGAACGGCGATGTAGCCGGCATAGGCGACGAGCATGACCGCCGCCATCGGCCGTCCGATGGTGCGGAATGCGAACAGATAGACCAGCATGGCCACCGCGATCGCGGCCATGATCGGCCCGTCCCAGATGGCGAAGCGACCGGACACCGCGATCGGGGCAATCACCGCGGTCGCGCCGAGAATGCTCAGGATGTTGAAGATGTTCGAGCCGACGACGTTGGCGAGAACCACCTGCGACTGCCGCTTCCAACCGGCGATGAGCGCTGTTGCCAGTTCGGGCAGGGACGTTCCGATCGCGACGACGGTGACGCCGATCACGGCTTCCGATACGCCGAAGTCGCGAGCGATGCCGACCGCGCCCGTGACCATGAGCCGGGCCCCGACCACCAGCATCACGATGCCGGCGACCACCCGGAGCAGCGCCGGCAGGAGCGCCAGACCCTCTTCGTCGTCATCCCTGTCTGCCTTGTCGCGATCCGACGCTTTCGCAAACCTCCGCCGCTTTTGCTCCAGCGCATAGGTGGTGACGAGGTAGATCGCGAGCACGGCGAGAAGACCGGCGCCTGCGAGCCGGCCGATATTGCCGGTCAGGAAGAGCGCCACCGCGATGAGCGAGGCCGCAACCATCATGATCAGGTCGCGCCGGATGGCCGGATCGCTGTTGGCCACCGGCGCGATGAGACCGGCAGCGCCGACAATCAGCAAGACATTGGCGATGTTGGAGCCGACGACGTTGCCGACGGAAATGTCCGGCGAACCGGAAAGCGCTGCCTGCACGGAAACAAGCAGTTCCGGCGCCGACGTGCCGAAGCCCACGATCACCAGGCCGACGACCAGTTTCGAGATACCGTAGCGGGTGGCGATGGCGACGCTGCCGCGGACCAGGAACTCGCCGCCACCGAACAGGAGGACGGCACCGGCGACGAGGTAGGCGATATCCCAGAGGATCGGCAATGCGGTCTCAACCCGAAATTCGAAGGCGGCAAGCCTGGTGATGGCTCAGGCGTGATGCCTGTCCGACATCGGCGATGTGGGAAGCCATCTTCGTTCCGCCAAGCGTTGAGGGCGAGAGATCCAGCAGAAACCGCATCCTGCAAGCCGGTGAAACGACGCTGCGGACGAATGGGGGCATTAGAAAATGGGGGGGAGGGGAGCCATCGCGCGAGTTGAGCGATGAAAGGCCGCGGAACATCGTCGACGCAGGCCGGTTTCGTCTTTGCCGATCAGGGATCAGCGACAGTGCCGCGCCTGGAACGGCGCGGCTTTGCGGTCAGCGGGGATTGCTACCCGGCTGCGGCATTTTTGCTTCGGCAACCTGCAGACGCTCGAGTTGTTCGCGGATCGACTGTGGCAGCCCTGTCGGCGCCGAGAAACTCGGCGTGTTCTGAAGAAATCGCGCGATCTCCGACTGGCGCCGTCTGTTCGAAAGCGTTCTGGCCAGTTCACTCATTTCATTGGCCTTTCAGGTAGAAGAGAGCAAATTTCCAACGTTGGACAGGCAACGTGCCTTTCGCAGGTCGGTTCCTCATATTGCTTGGATTTGCTTAATCGGACGCTAACGATGACGATTCCGACTTGAGTTATTGTTGCCAGCGTAACTGTCGGAGAACTTCACCGGCCGCCATCCCTGCGGCCACAGCGAGATTGAGCGACCGGCCGCCGCCAACCATCGGGATCGTCACCCGCGCGTCCGCGATCGCATGGATGGCGTCGGGCACACCGGCACTCTCGCGACCGAACATCACAACGTCGCCCGGTGCGAAGGCGAAGTCCGTATAGATTTCGGAACTGCGAGTGGTGAACAGCACGATCCGCCGTCCGGCCGAGCGACGCGCCGCATCGAACGCGGCGAAATCGACGTGCCGAACCAGCCGCGACATGGCGAGGTAGTCCATCCCCGCACGCTTCAGCGCCCGGTCCGACAGATCGAAGCCGGCCGGTTCGATGATCTCGACCGGCAGGCCCAGACAGGCGCCCAGTCGCAGGATCGTGCCGGTGTTTCCGGCAATGTCGGGCTGGTACAACGCCAACGAAATTTGCGGCCCGCCCCGGGATGGCTTGTCGGTGCTGTCTGGTTTCACGATGCTGTCACTCGCCTGCGCTGTTCGGCCCCGTGATTCCGCAGCCAGGCTTCCTATATCCCGAATATGTCGGCGATGCTCCTGGCAAGGGGGCGAACGCGCCATCCTTCGCAACGACGACACAGTCTGCAGTCACATGTCCCGCGGCATGGTCGCCGGGATCCGGGAGCGCTGCTCCGCCGCCGTTCGGGTGTTCCCGGAGCGGCCGGAACCGCCCCCCACACCGATTGGAAAGCCTTTTTGATGTTCTCGTTGTTCGAGAGGATGGTGGAGCCGTTCCCGCCGCGGGATCTGTCCACGCCGCCGCAGGGCGGTCTGTTCCGTTTCGTCTGGTTCTACGCCAAGCCCGTCTGGCCACTGCTCGTCGCGACCGCGATCCTGACCTCGCTGATCTCGATCGTCGAGGTCTCGCTGTTCGGTTTCCTCGGCCAGATCGTCGACTGGTTCTCCGGTGTCTCGCGCGAAACCTTCATGGCCGAAAACGGCCTGACGCTCGCGCTGATGGCAGCCGTCGTCCTGGTGCTGCTGCCGGGCCTCGTCTTTCTCGAAGGGCTCGTCACCTTCCAGGGTCTTGCCGGCAATTTCCCCATGCGTTTCCGCTGGATGGTGCATCGCTGGATGCTCGGCCATTCGATGGGCTTCTATCAGGACGAATTCGCCGGACGGATCTCCACCAAGCTGATGCAGACCGCGCTCGCCGTACGCGAGACGGTGATGAAGTCGATCGACGTCTTTCTCTATGTGGTCGTCTATTTCACCGGCATCGTCGTCCTCGTGGCGGCGGCCGACTGGAAGCTGGTTCTGCCCTTCGCCGCCTGGGTCGCGATCTACGCGCTGATCCTGTGGTACTTCATCCCGCGCCTCGACCGGGTCTCGCAGAGCCAGGCTGATGCCCGCGCCGAGATGACCGGCCGCGTGGTCGACGCCTATGCCAATGTCGCGACCGTCAAGCTGTTCGCCCACACCCGGCGCGAAGCCGACTACGCGCAGCGCTCCATGCGCGGCTTTCTCGGCACGGTCTACGGTCAGATGCGACTGGTGAACCTCTTTTACGTCTCGCTCTACGCGCTGAACTCGCTGCTGCTCTTCGCCGTCGGCGCCCTGTCGATCTGGCTGTGGCTCGGCGAACTGGTCAGCGTCGGCGCCATCGCCGCGGCGATCGGCCTCGTTCTGCGGATCAACGGCATGTCGCAATGGATCATGTGGGAGGTTTCGGCGCTGTTCGAGAACATCGGCACGATCCGCGACGGCATGTCCACCTTCACGATCCCGCACGCCATCACCGACCGCAAGAGCGCGCCCGCGCTGGTCGTCGACCGCGGCGAGATCGCCTTCGAGAACGTCGCCTTCCACTATGGCCGCGGCGACGGCGTCTTGCAGGATTTCGAGCTGACCGTGCGGCCGGGCGAAAAGGTCGGCCTCGTCGGGCGTTCGGGGGCGGGCAAGTCCACCATCCTCAATCTTCTCCTGCGCTTCCACGACGTGGAATCCGGCCGCGTTCTGATCGACGGGCAGGATATCGCGACGGTGAAGCAGGAATCGCTGCGCAGCCAGATCGGCATGGTCACGCAGGATACCTCGCTGCTGCACCGTTCGATCCGCGACAACATCCTCTACGGGCGGCCCGACGCCAGCGAGGCCGATCTTCTGCGCGCCATCGAACGCGCAGAGGCGGCCGACTTCATCGGCGAGCTGCGGGACATCGAGGGACGCAGTGGGCTCGACGCGGAGGTCGGCGAGCGGGGCGTCAAGCTTTCGGGCGGCCAGCGCCAGCGCATCGCCATTGCCCGCGTCATGCTGAAGGATGCGCCGATCCTGCTGCTCGACGAGGCCACCTCGGCACTAGACTCTGAGGTCGAGGCGGCGATTGCCGGCAACCTCTACCGTCTGATGGAAGGCAAGACCGTCATCGCGGTCGCCCATCGCCTCTCGACCATCGCGGCCCTCGACCGGCTGATCGTCCTCGACCAGGGCCGCATCGTCGACGAGGGGACCCATTCCGAACTGCTCGACCGGGGAGGTCTCTACGCGCAATTGTGGACCCGCCAGACAGGCGGCTTCCTGCTCGGTGATCCCGATGCGGATGCTGCCTCGACCATAAGGGCCGCCGAATGATGGATCGCTTTCTCCGGCGTTTCGAGACGCTGCTCGATCCCTTCGAGGATCGGGGCGAAGACCGCGAGGATGCGCGGCTCAATCGCACCGGCCATCTGGCCCCGCTGCCGTCGGAGACCAACCGCTTCATCTGGCACTTCGCCCGCCAGGCGAAATGGCCGCTCGGGGCCCTGCTGATCACGGGCGGGCTGACCGGGGGTATCGAAGCGGCGCTCTATACCGGCGTCGGCTGGTTGATCGACGCGATGGAGCGGTCCTCGCCGGCGACGTTCCTGGCGGAGAATTTCTGGCTGGTCGCGATCCTTGCCTTCCTGACGCTGATCGGCCGCGCGCTGGTGCTGTTCGCCTCCTCGGTGCTGGAAGAGCAGGTGATATCGCCGAGCTTCTACAATCGCATCCGCTGGCAAAGCTATCGCCGGTTGATGGAGCAGACCTACACCTTCTTCCAGAACGACTTCGCCGGACGCCTGTCGCAGAAGGTCCAGCAGGTCGGGCAGGCCACGGGCGACTTCATCACGACGATCCTCCAGACCTTCTGGTCCTTCGTCACCTTCATCATCCTGACCGTCAGCATCCTTGGCGCCATCGACTGGCGGATGGCGATGGTGCTGGGCCTGTGGACGCTCGGCTATGTCTGGATCATCCGCAATCTCCTGCCGAAGATCCGCGAGAACGGCCGGGCGGCGGCCGAGGCCCGCTCCGTCGTCTCCGGACGCGTGGTCGACAGCTTCACCAATATCCTCTCGGTGAAGCTGTTCGACTCGTCCCGGCGCGAGGATGCCTTCGTGAAGGATGGCTTCGGCTATCTTGTCGAGGCAGTACGGCGCATGACCCGGGCGCTGACCGGCGTACGCACCGCGGTCGCCGTCCTCAACGGCCTGATGATGACCGGGGTTGGCGCCGTCGCAATCCTCGGCTGGCAGGCGGGCAGTGTGACCACCGGCGGAGTTGCGATCGCGCTGGGGCTGGTTCTGCGCCTTAACCAGATGTCGGGCTGGATGATGTTCAACATCAACGGTCTGGTGCGCAATTACGGCACGATCCAGGATGCCGTCGCCACCGTGACCGCGCAGCCTGCGCTGGTCGACCGGGCGGACGCACAGCCGCTCACGGCGACGCGCGGCGAGATCCGCTACGAGAACGTGACGTTCCACTATGGCAAGGGCGGCGGGATCATCGAGGATCTTTCGCTTACGATCCGCGCCGGCGAGAAGGTCGGGCTCGTCGGTCGCTCCGGGGCCGGCAAGACGACGCTCGTCAATCTCCTGCTGCGGCTCTACGACCTCGAGGGCGGCCGCATCCTGGTCGACGGGCAGGACATCGCGGCGGTGACCCAGGCCTCGCTGCGCGGTGCCGTCGGTGTGGTGACGCAGGACACGTCGCTGCTCCACCGCTCGATCCGCGACAACATCGCCTATGGCCGCCCCGGCGCCGACGATGGCGACATCCTCTCGGCGGCCGAGCGCGCCAGCGCCGAGGAGTTCATTCCCGGCTTGCGCGACCCGAAGGGCCGCAGCGGCTACGATGCCCATGTGGGCGAGCGGGGCATCAAGCTCTCGGGTGGCCAGCGCCAGCGTATCGCCATTGCCCGCGTCCTCCTGAAGGACGCCCCGATCCTCGTTCTCGATGAGGCAACCTCCGCGCTCGATTCGGAGGTCGAGGCTGCCATCCAGGACAATCTGTCCGCCATGATGCAGGGCAAGACCGTGATCGCCATTGCCCACCGCCTGTCGACGCTGGCCGCCATGGACCGGCTGATCGTGCTCGACGAAGGGCGGATCGTGGAGGAGGGGACCCATGCCGAGCTGATCGCCGGTGCGGGACTGTATGCAAGCCTTTGGGCGCGCCAGTCCGGTGGTTTTCTCTATGCAGGCGACACCGCGAAGACCGAACAGGTCCTACAGGAGCCCGATCGCGCCCCTGCGTGAGGGCCATGACTGCTCCGCCGGCACCGACCCGGCTGCCCTGAGGCTTGTGATCGCACAGCGACACTTGGACCTTGGAGCCCTTCCAGTCTGGACAAGCGCCAAGGTTCGCGCATAGAAACGCCCGAAATCGTAATCCTGTCAGGAGCGTGGCGATATTGCGTCATGTCTCCTCTTGCCGCACGGGGTCGAATCCGCAACAAGCGGGGCGATCCGCGCACGATCAGTCAAGGAGTGGCAGCCGCCGTGAGCCTCAACGAAACCACCGAACCCAGCCGTCGGGATTTCCTCTACATCGCCACTGGCGCGGTCGGCGCAGTCGGCGCGGCGGCGTTGGCCTGGCCGTTCATCGACCAGATGAACCCCGATGCCGCGACGCTCGCTCTCGCCGAGATCGACGTCGATGTCAGCCAGGTCGAGGTGGGCCAGTCGATCACCGCCAAGTGGCGCGGCAAGCCGATCTTCATCCGTCAGCGCACGGAAGCCGAGATCGAGGAAGCCCGTGCGGTACCGCTCGAAGAGCTGAAGGATCCGATCGCCCGCAACGCGAACCTTTCGGGTGACGCGCCGGCGACCGACGAGAACCGTGCGACCGAGGGCAAGGAAGCCTGGCTGGTGATGGTCGGTGTCTGCACGCATCTGGGCTGCATCCCGCTTGGCAATTCCGGCCCGTTCGACGGCTGGTTCTGCCCGTGCCACGGATCGTCCTATGACACCGCCGGCCGCATCCGGCAGGGGCCGGCGCCGACGAACATGGACATCCCGCCCTATACGTTCACGTCCGACACCACTGTCCGCATCGGCTGATCCGGGAGAAGGTTACCCATAATGAGCAGTCATTCTTCCTACGTGCCGTCGAGCGGTGTCATGCAGTGGCTGGACGCCCGTCTGCCGCTGCCGCGCCTCGTCTACGATTCCTTCGTGGCATATCCGACGCCGCGCAATCTGAACTACGCCTACACCTTCGGCGGCATTCTCGCGATCTTCTTGGTCTCGCAGATCCTCACCGGCGTCGTGCTGGCCATGCACTATGCGGCTTCCTCGGGCATCGCCTTCGAGTCGGTCGAGAAGATCATGCGTGACGTCAACTGGGGCTGGCTGCTGCGCTACATGCACGCCACCGGCGCCTCGTTCTTCTTCATCGCGGTCTATCTGCATATCTTCCGCGGCCTCTATTACGGCTCGTACAAGCAGCCGCGCGAGGTGCTCTGGATCCTCGGCGTAATCATCTTCCTCCTGATGATGGCGACCGCCTTCATGGGCTACGTCCTCCCCTGGGGACAGATGTCCTTCTGGGGCGCCACGGTGATCACCGGCTTCTTCACTGCCTTCCCGCTGATCGGCGAGCCGATCCAGCAGCTGCTGCTCGGCGGCTTCGCGGTGGACAACGCCACGCTGAACCGCTTCTTCTCGCTGCACTACCTGCTGCCTTTCATGATCGCCGGCGTCGTCATTCTGCACGTCTGGGCGCTGCACGTGACCGGTCAGACCAACCCGACCGGCGTCGAGGTCAAGTCGTCGAAGGACACGGTTCCGTTCACGCCGCACGCCACGGTCAAGGACGGTTTCGCGATGGTCGTGTTCCTCGCGATCTTCGCCTATTTCGTCTTCTACCTGCCGAACTTCCTCGGCCATCCCGACAACTATATCGAGGCAAACCCGCTTCAGACGCCGGCTCACATCGTTCCGGAATGGTACTTCCTGCCGTTCTACGCGATGTTGCGCGCCATCACCTTCAACATCGGGCCGATCGACTCCAAGCTCGGCGGCGTGCTGGTGATGTTCGGATCGATCATCGTCCTGTTCTTCCTGCCGTGGCTCGATACCTCGCGGGTGCGCTCGGCGGCCTATCGTCCGATCTACCGCATCCTGTTCTGGGTCTTCGCCTTCGACTGCGTATTCCTGGGTTGGCTCGGTGCGAAGCCGGCCGAGGGTATCTACCCGACGCTCGCGCTGATCGGCACGATCTATTACTTCGCGCACTTCCTGGTCATTCTGCCGATCCTCGGTCTCGTGGAGAAGCCGAAGAAGCTGCCGAACTCGATCACCGAGGCCGTGCTTGCCAAGCATGGCGGCAGCGGTCGCCCGGTCGGCGCCACTGCTTCACCAGAGACCAAAGGCTGAGCTCGGACGGCTTCGGAGAGAACATTCCATGATTAGACTATTGTCAGCCCTGCTCGCGGCCGGCGTCTTTACCGCTCCGATGTCGGTGGCGATGGCTCAGGACGCACAGCCGGAAGCGGTCGAGGCCCAGGCCGACGCCAATGGCACGGCGGCCGAGGGTGCGGCGGCCGAAGGTGCAGCCGAGACCGAGGCGGAACATGAGGCCGCAGCCGAAGAGGGGCACGGCGAAACGCCGCATTACCCGCTTCGCAAGCCGGAAGAGATGAGCTGGAGTTTTGCCGGCCCGTTCGGTCATTACGACCTCGGCCAGCTGCAGCGCGGTCTGAAGGTGTACAAGGAAGTCTGCGCGTCCTGTCACGGGATGAACCTCGTGGCGATGCGCACGCTGACCGATCTCGGCTACAGCGAAGCTCAGGTGAAGGCCTTCGCCGCGGAATACACGGTACAGGACGGCCCGGATGATTCCGGTGAGATGTTCGAGCGGCCCGGTATCCCGTCGGATTACTTCCCGGCACCGTTCCCGAACCCGGCAGCCGCCGCCGCCGCCAATGGCGGTGCCCATCCGCCAGACTTCTCGCTGCTGGCCAAGGCGCGGGCCGTCGAGCGGGGCTTCCCGACCTTCGTCTTCGACATCTTCACCCAGTATGCCGAAGGTGGTCCGGATTATATCCACGCCCTTCTGACCGGTTACGAGGAAGAGGCGCCTGCGGATATCAACATCCAGCCGGGCACCTACTACAATCCCTACTTCATCTCCGGCCCCGCGCTGGCGATGCCGCCGCCGCTGTCCGACGACTTGATCGAGTATCCGGACGGGGCGCCCCAGACCGTCGATCAGTATTCGCGCGACGTGACCGCGTTCATGATGTGGGCTGCCGAGCCGCACTTGGTCGAGCGCAAGGCCACCGGCCTCATCGTGATGGTCTTCCTGATCATCTTCGCCGCGATGCTGTTCCTGGTGAAGCGCCGGGTATGGGCGGGCACGCCGCATTGATCGTCGTCAACGACGACGTGAACGATGACGAAATCGAGGGGGCTACGGCCCCCTTTTTCCTGCGCCGGTGCAGGGGCAGCATGTAGCCTGCCGACCCGTTCGCATGATCCACTTCAGCCGAGGAGACGCGTTGTATGTATATCGCGATGAACCGCTTCAGGGTGCTGCCGGGCGCCGAACAGGAGTTCGAGGCGCTCTGGCTCAACCGGGAATCCCGGCTTCAGGACGTGCCGGGCTTCGTCGAGTTCCATATGCTGAAGGGACCGGCCAGCGAAAGCCACACGCTCTATGCCTCGCACACCGTCTGGCGCGATCATGGTGCCTTCGAAGCCTGGACGCGATCCGAGGCATTTCGCGCCGCCCACGGCAAGGCCGGCGGTACGCGCCCGCTCTATGACGGGCATCCGCAGTTTGAAGGATTCGACGTGATCCAGACCATTGGACCAGAGGACGGCGCGTGAGCACGGGGAAGGCAGCTTCGATGGCCAAGGGCTTCGACTTTACCGCGGCGATCCGGACCATTCCGAACTATCCCAAGCCCGGTATCCAGTTCCGCGACATCACGACGCTTCTGGCCGACGCGGATGCATTCCGCGGCGCCGTCGATGCGCTGGTCGATGGTCATCGGGACGAGCAGGTCGATCTCGTGGCCGGCATCGAAGCACGAGGCTTCATCCTCGGCGGTGCGCTCGCCCACCAGCTCTCCGCTGGCTTCGTGCCGATCCGGAAGAAGGGCAAGTTGCCGCACGACACGATCCGCGTGGCTTACAGCCTCGAATACGGCGTCGATGAAATGGAGATGCACCGCGACGCGGTCCGACCGGGCCAGCGCGTGCTGCTCACCGACGATCTGATCGCCACGGGCGGCACGGCAGAAGGTGCGGTCAAGCTGTTGCGGGAACTGGGCGCGGAGATCGTCGCGGCCTGCTTCGTCATCGATCTGCCCGATCTGGGCGGGCGCAAGCGGCTCGAAGCGCTCGGCGTGGAAGTGCGCACGTTGATTGCGTTCGAAGGCGACTGAGTGCGCTGAGCAGGAAGGCAGGCTGCGTGGCCGGTCAGGCCGTGGCCAAGGCTGCGCAGGACGCCCGACCTGCCTCGGCCGTGGCGCAGAAGTCGCGCAGGAGGTAGGCACCAAGATCGGCGGCCTCCATCGGACGGCTGAAATAGTAGCCCTGGAACTGATGGCAGGTCATGCGCGTGAGGATTTCGATCTGCTCGGCATCCTCGACGCCTTCCGCCGTAACGCTGAGATCGAGCACGCGCCCGAGCGCGAGGATCGTTTCCATGATTCCATGGGCAATCCGGTCGTCCTTGATCGCGTTGACGAAAGACCGGTCGATCTTCAGCTTGTCGAATGGGAATTTGCGCAGATAGGAAAGGCTGGAATAGCCGGTTCCGAAATCGTCGAGCGCGATCCGTACGCCGAGCGCTCGCAGCCGATGCAGCACCGCCACGACCGTCTCGGGGTCGTCGATGAACAGGCTCTCGGTGATCTCCAGTTCAAGCCGGTGCGCGGCCAGGCCGGAACTGGCGAGTGCGGCTTCCACGTCCATCATGATCGTGCCGTGCCGAAACTGATCGACCGAGACGTTGACCGCGACGGTCAGATGATCGCCCCATGAGACGGCGTTGCGGCACGCTTCGCGCAAAACCCAGGCGCCGATCTCGCAGATCGCGCCGATCTGTTCGGCAAGCGGGATGAAATGGTCGGGCTGGACGCGGCCGAGCAGCGGATGCTCCCACCGCACAAGAGCCTCGAAACCAAGCGTCTGGCGGGTGCGGCTGTCGACGATCGGCTGATAATTCAGAACCAGTTCGTTGCGTTCGACGGCACATCGCAGATCGTGTTCGAGGCGATGCCGATCCCGCAGGCGCTGTGCCATCTCGCTTTCGAAAAAGCGGAAGGTGTTCTTGCCGGCCGATTTCGCCTCGTAGAGAGCAAGATCGGCGTTCCGCAGGAGGTCTTCCGAATTGCCACCGTCATGCCCGGGAAAGGCGATGCCGACCGAACAGCCAACATTGGCCAGTTCGGCGTCCAGCCTGAACGGCTTGCCGAAGCATGTCAGGATGGTTTCCGTCAGCTTGGAGGCCGACGCAGCGTCCGGCGCCGAATGCGCGACGACGGCAAACTCGTCGCCGCCGATCCGCGCCACGATGTCGCCGTCCGCCACGATGCGCAACAGGCGCGCAGCGACCTGGCGCAGGAGCTGGTCTCCGGTGAGATGACCGTTCCGATCGTTGATCAGCTTGAAATTGTCGAGGTCGAGATAGAGCAGGCTGCAGCGGGGTTCCGGCGTGGCGTCGGCCGCGAAGATCTGGTCGATCTCTTCGGCAAATCGGCTGCGGTTCGCCAGCCCCGTCAGGCTGTCGTGATGGGCGAGATAGGCGATCCGGCGCTCAGCGTGCGTGGTCGCGGTGATATCCGACGCCACCCCGCGATAGCCGGTGAACGCGCCATCATGGCCGAAGATCGGCTTTCCCGTAATGGCGATCCAGGCCGAGCCCTGCGGACCGGGGACCTCGATGATCGCTTCGCGGAACGGGGTGCGTTCGAGCATCGGCTGCGCGATGGGCGACAGATCAAGGTCTTGTCCTGCGAATGACTGGTCGCTGTCCGGTATCAGACGGCCGGTCCAGCGGCCGAAGATCTGCGAGAAGCGGTCGCCGCCGCGCACCAGTTGTCCGTCGTGATCCGTCTGCCAGATCCAGTCACTGGTGCCTTCCTCGAATTCGCGCAGGAGGAGTTCGATGATCGAAGATTGTTCGGCCAGCTTCTGATGGCCTTCGAAATTCTCCTGCAACAGCTCGCCGCGCGCGCAACTCGCTCGATAGACGATGAAGGTGAAACCCAGCAGCAGAGCCAAGAGGAAAAAGTCGTTCGTCCCCTGCGAGATGCTCAGTGCCACCGCTGATCCGAGGAACAATGGGATGATGAAGGCCTGTAGGGCTCCCTTCAGCGCCGACAGCGCAAAGCCGCCGCCGCAGATCATTCCCATGGCGATGACCGCGATGACGCTTTGCCCATCACTATCGGACGAGGGGTAGAAGGTCAGGATCGCCATACCCCACCAGGCGCCGAGGATGAAAGCGTTCCGCACAGCATGCGCAGTGGCGCGGCTCGACGCCGACACCAGCGCGCCACGCCGCTGGAAGCGCGACCAGGCGCGGATCGAGACCAGCACGATATAGGACAGCCCCAGGAGCCAGATCAGCGCCCAGGGAGAGAATGCGTCGCCGGACGACATGCCGAGGATGATGATCGCGTTCATCACGTTGCCGAACATCATGACCGGGGTGGTCTTCAGAATGCTCGTCAGCTGAACGCCGCGCAGACGATCGGCGGCGTGGCTGTGAGGCTCGTCCCGGGCAGGCTTGGCGGATGATGCGTCGAACATGATGGATGGGTGCCGCTGACGAACTGATCCACCCATCAATGTCCGTAGCCATCTAACATAACGTAAAGCGGTGCGCGTAATCGCAGATTTTTGATTGGTTTAGGTCGAAAGTATGAGCGCAGCAGCTCCGCTTCCGCATCCCGGATAAAAGCGGCTGGGCCGCTGTCCGTGGCCCCGGTTGAGCGTGATGACCGAGGCCATGCGCCGGATCGCGACTGGCAACGACGCTCAGTCGGTTCCGCAGAAGGCAGCGCCACCGAACGAGAACACGATGTCGCCGTGCTGATTGACGCCCTGCGTCGTGAATTCGAGGACGCCCCAGCCCTTGCGGCTGGCAGACGCCCGCTTGCCTGTCAGCGTCTGGGTGAACGTCACGGTATCGCCGGCATAGACCGGTTTCGGCCAGGCAAGGTTCTTCACGCCGGGGGAGGGGCCCATGCGCGGCGGCTGGTTGCCGGCGGCGACCCATGCTCGGCCGAGCGCAACCTGGCTTTCGACATTCAGGCGCATGCAGACGCCGGCTGTATGCCAGCCGGACGCGCACAGGCCGCCGAGAACGGACGCCTTCGCGGCGTCTTCGTCGAGGTGGAAGGCTTGCGGGTCGTATTTGGCCGCAAAGCGCTTGATGTCTTCGGCGAGGAAGGTGTGCGAGCCCATCTCACGGGCTTGGCCGACGATCAGACTGTCCCAGAAGGTCATGCGGCAAGGCCTTCCCGCGTCAGAACGAGCAGGGTGTAGGCGCTTTCCAGAACCGTCTCGCCGGTCTGGTTGCGCAGATCCGTGGTGATCTTGAGGATGCCAAGGATCGGGCGCTTCGAGGACAGGCGGCGGGACACCACGCGGGCGGTACCGTGAAGAACGTCGCCCGGTCGGACCGGCCGTTTCCAGCGAACGTAATCGACGCCCGGAGACCCCTGCGACGAGGAATCCAGGATGTAGGCGTCGGCCATCATGCGCATCATCATCGCGCAGCTATGCCAGCCTGAGGCCGACAGACCGCCGAGAAGCGTATCCTTCGCCGCCTCTTCATCCAGATGGAAGGGCTGCGGATCGAATTCGCGGGCGAACTCGATCACCTCGTCCCGGGTCACAGGGTAGGGGCCGAGATCGATATCGAGCCCTTCCGTGAAGTCCTCGTATGTGCGCATCGGGCCTCCAGTGGCGGATAGGCTCTCCCTCCTTCCGCAGGATACCGGGGGGCCGACGCAGCTCTGCGCCGGCCCCCGCAAGCTCAGTTGTTGAACTTGAACATCAGGATGTCGCCGTCCTGGACGACGTATTCCTTGCCTTCGTCGCGGGCCTTGCCCGCTTCCTTGGCCGCGACCTCGCCGCCGAGCGAGACGAAGTCGTCAAAGGCGATGGTCTGGGCCCGGATGAAGCCCTTTTCGAAATCGGTGTGGATCACGCCAGCAGCCTGCGGAGCCTTGGCGCCGCGCCGCACGGTCCAGGCGCGGGTCTCCTTCGGGCCTGCCGTGAAGTAGGTGATCAGGTCGAGGAGCGAGTAGCCGGCCTGGATCAGCCGGTCGAGGCCGGGCTCGGTCAGGCCCATCGCTTCCAGATAGTCGCCAACTTCTTCGGCGGGAAGCTGCGCGATCTCTGCCTCGATGGCGGCCGAGATGACGACGCTCTTGGCGCCCTGTTTCTGCGCCATCGCCGCGACGGCTTCCGAATGCGCGTTGCCGCTCGCCGCATCGTCCTCGGCGACGTTGCAGACATAGAGGACGGGCTTGGAGGTCAGGAGGTTCAACGTCTTCAGTTCGCTGCGCTCCTCGGCATCCATCCCGGCCAGGAGCACGCGGACCGGCTCGCCGTTCTGCAGCTTGGCCAGCGCCGCTTCCATCACGGGGAGGGCCTGGATCGCTTCCTTGTCCTTGCCGGTCGCCTTCTTGCGGGTCGCCACGATGCGGCGTTCCAGGCTCTCGAGGTCGGAGAGCATCAGCTCGGTCTCGACCGTCTCGGCATCGGCGACGGGATCGACGCGACCCTCGACATGGACAACGTCATCATCCTCGAAGCAGCGCAGCACGTGAACGATGGCGTCCACCTCGCGGATGTTGGCGAGGAACTGGTTGCCGAGGCCTTCGCCCTTGGAGGCGCCCCGCACCAGTCCGGCGATGTCGACGAAGGTAATCCGCGTCGGCAGGATGTTCGCCGACTTGGCGATGCCGGCGATGTCCTTCAGCCGCGGATCGGGAACCGGCACGTCGCCGGTGTTCGGCTCGATCGTGCAGAATGGATAATTGGCTGCGGCCGCGGCGGCAGTCTTGGTGAGAGCGTTGAACAGCGTCGACTTGCCGACATTCGGCAGGCCGACGATCCCGCATCTGAAACCCATGGGGTGGTCCTTCGAAGATGGTCGTGTCTGACGCGTATCGCGCCGATCTTGGGGGCTGTTTGCAGCCTTCGCGGCGAGGGGTCAACTCTGGCGCCATCCGGGAAGGCGGCGACGGTCAGTCCTTGCCGAAGAGCCGCTTCAGCATGTCGGCCATCGGGCCCTTGTCGGGCACCTTCACTTGCGGCGACGCTCCGCGCGCCTGACGAATGTGGCTGCGTCCCTTCGGCGGGCCCGCGGGCTTGCTTGCGCTGACCGCCCCCTTGGCGCCCGATGGCTCGTTGGAGCTCGTAGCGAGGCTGACCTTGTTCATGAATACTGCGTCCTCGCCCTTGGCGAGACTGTCGACATGCCGGGCGACGGCTTCGATGAACGGCTCCAGCCATTCACGGTCGACCTTGGCGAAATCGCCGAGGACATAGGGGGAGACGGCGTCCTTGTTGCCCGGATGACCGATGCCCATGCGCACGCGGCGGTAGTCCTTGGTGCCGAGATGGGCGTCGATGGAGCGCAGGCCGTTGTGGCCGCCGTTGCCACCCCCCGTCTTCACCCGCAGCTTGCCGGGCGGCAGATCGAGCTCGTCATGGATGACGACGATCTGCGACGGCTGCAGCTTGAAGAAGCGCGCGGCGTCGCCGACCGAGCGGCCGGACTCGTTCATGAAGGTCTGGGGTTTGATCAGGACGACCTTCTCGCCGCCGATCTGGCCTTCGGAAATTTCCGCCGAGAACTTCTTCGACCAGGGGGAAAAGGCCGGGTCGCGGGCGATCTCGTCGAGCGCCATGAATCCGATATTATGGCGATTGCCGGCATAACGGGAGCCGGGATTGCCCAATCCTGCGATCAGCAACATCGCCCGGCTCCTTTCTGTTTCGTTCGGCGTTGAGCCGAGGCGGGGACTTACTTGTCCTCGCCGGCCCCGTCTTCGCTGACCTCGGTGGCCTCGACCGCATCGGCCTCGACCTCGGTGGCCTCGTCATCCTCGGACCGCAGGGCGGCCGGGGCGGCGATCGTCGCGATGGTGAAGTCGCGGTCGGTGATCGTCACTTCGACGTTCTTCGGCAGGGTGAGTGCCGAGGCGTGGATCGAGTCGCCGATTTCCAGACCGGTCAGGTCGAGCGTGAAGTACTCCGGAATCGCGCTGGCCGGGGCATGGACCTCGACCTCGTGGCGGACGACGTTGATGACACCGCCGCGCTTGAGACCCGGGGATGCTTCCTCGTTCTCGAAATGCACGGGGATGTTGACCGTCACGCGGGTCTTCTCGGAGACGCGCAGGAAGTCGACATGCATCAGGAAGTCGCGGACCGGCTCCAGCTGATAGTCCTTCGGCAGGACCGAAATCTTCTGGCCGTTGACCTCGATGGTCGCGACGTGGGTCATGAAACCGCCGGCGTGAAGCGCCAAGAAGGTTTCCTTGTAGGGGATGGCGATCGGCAGCGGGTCCTGCTTGTCGCCGTAGATGACTGCGGGGATCATACCGTTGCGGCGAAGATGTCTGGCGGCCCCCTTGCCGACCTTCTCGCGCGCCTCGGCCTTGACCGTAAAGGTCTCGCTCATGGCTTTGTCCTTCGTGCTGTGAGGTGGTCGGTCAGACGGTGTGCCTGAAACGACGAAGAGCGGACCTGCGAGGGACCGCTCAACTCCGCGCTGCCTCCAAGGGTGTCTGCGCGGACGCCGTGCCTATACCCCAAGGCGCGCGGATGGACAAGACAGCGCGGTGAATGGCGGCCCTAACGGCGGGGCGCATTGCCCTTCTCAACCTGCGAAGCCTTCCAGCCGTCCGGCAGATCGGGATTGCGGGTATAGCCCGGCCCCACGGTGAGCGGCGCGGGCGGCATCACCGCGTCCGACATCTGCGAGGTGACCGTGAAGCTGTCCTCGAACAGCACGGCCCCGTCGCCGTTCTGGACCAGGCGCACGTCGACGCGGTAGGGGCGACCCTTCACGATCCCACGCAGCGGCGGCGTGCGCAGGCCGTAGCGGGTCGTGCGGGCGGTCAGCTTCGCGCTGACGGGGAAAGGCGGGCCGCCACCGGGGTCCTCGAACACCGCCTCGATACGCGAATAGCTCTTCACCGGTCGTTGCACGACGGCGGTGAAGCCATAGAAGGCCTCGGCTTCGCGATAATTGAAGATGAAGCTCGAGCCGGCGATCGTCAGATAGGGACGGTCGGCATCGGTTTCGCGGGTGACCCAGCCGATCGCAAGCAGGATGGCGACGAGACCGATGGCGGCCGTCACAACTCCCTGCGTGCCCAACTTGCCCAGTCGCGCGAACATGGCTTCTGTCCGATGGCCCGTGTGGCCAGATCCACAGTCTAGCCCAACGGAAAGCCGGCCAGAAGCGCTTTATCGACGCCGTGAGGCGGCGCGGACCGCGCCGCGCCGGAATGCTCAGTCGAACAGGCTCGAGACCGATTCTTCGGACGCCGTGCGGGCGATCGCCTCGCCGAGAAGATTGGCGGTGGTGACGACGCGGATGTTCGCAGCCTCGTTGATCGCCTTGGTCGGCTGGATCGAGTCGGTGATCACCAGTTCCTTGAGGCTGGACGCGGTGATGCGCGAGACCGCACCGCCCGAGAGCACGCCATGGGTGATGTAGGCCGAAGCGCTGTTGGCACCGGCCTGCACCAGCGCGTCAGCTGCGTTGCACAGCGTGCCGCCGGAATCGATGATGTCGTCGATCAGGATGCAGTTGCGGCCGGTGACGTCGCCGATGATGTTCATGACTTCCGACTCGCCCGGCCGGTCGCGGCGCTTGTCGACGATGGCCAGTGGCGCATCCAGACGCTTGGCGAGCGCGCGGGCGCGGACCACGCCGCCGACGTCGGGCGAGATGACCATCAGGTTCGACAGATCCTGATGCTCTTTCACGTCGCGCGCGATCAGCGGCACGGCGAAGAGGTTGTCGGTCGGGATATCGAAGAAGCCCTGGATCTGACCGGCATGCAGGTCGAGGGTCATGACGCGGTCGGCGCCGGCCTCGGTGATCAGATTGGCGACCAGCTTGGCTGAGATGGGGGTGCGCCCCCCGGCCTTGCGGTCCTGCCGGGCATAGCCGAAATACGGAAGCACTGCTGTGATGCGGCGGGCCGAGGCGCGGCGCATGGCGTCGATCATGATGAGCAGTTCCATCAGATGATCGTTGGCCGGATAGGACGTCGACTGGACGATGAAAACGTCCTCGCCGCGGACGTTTTCCTTGATTTCCACGAAGACTTCCTGGTCGGCGAAGCGCCGGACCATGGCCTCCCCGAGTGGCAATTCCAGATAGCGTCCGATGGATTGAGCGAGGACGCGGTTGGAGTTGCCGCTGAAGAGTTTCATCGCGTTCTTTCCGATAGCGGGTACCGGTCGGGACGGCTTGGCTATGCCGCTTCGGTGGGCCATCCCGTCGCCTCCGGTTCGATGCAGGGGCTCATAGCAACATCGCGCGAAACTTCAACCCGCAGCTTTTCGCAATGCGGGATAAGTTCGGGTCATCGAGGAGGCTCAGCCGGTGCCGGAAGTGATCTGCGCGGCTTCCTGCAGCGTGCGGTCGGCGACGGTCGCGAGTGTCGACAGGTCGATGGCGGCCCACGGGTCAGCAGCGGCGCCGGGAACGCTCTCCTGTCCCTGAATGCGCCGGACACGGCGGTCACTCGCATCGAGCACGTCCCAGACATAGACGAGGGTGGTGGAGGACCCGTCGTTGAATGCCGAGAAATAGCCTTTCAGGCGCACGCTCGACGGTGCTTCGGCGGCGGGGCGGATCGTGACACCCTTGGCCGCGGCGCTTTCCGACAGGGCGCGCGCCAGAAGCACCGCCTTTTCCTCGGGCGCGCCGACGAGCGGCAGGAACTGCACTTCGCCGACGCTCTGGCCGGCGCTGATGGACGCGGGGGCGGGACCCGCCGGCGCGGGAGCAGCCGCCAACGTTGTCGGGGCAGCGGCTGCGGGCTGGGTGGGCGCTGCAGCCTGCTGCTGAATGGGCGCGATGGGAGCGGAGGACACCGACTGCTGCTGGACCGGCGGATAGGCTTCCTGGTTCATCGGCGGCGGCTGCTGCTGCTGCTGCTGCGACATGGCCGGCTGCGGATACCCCATGGTACTCGAGGCGGCCGGTGGCGGCGCAGCGACGAATTGCCGGGACGGGACGGAGGCGCTCATCGACCCGCTGCCGAGGGATCCGATACCGACGCTCGGTACCGGACCGTCGGGCCCGAAATCCATCGATGCCTCGGTACATCCGGAAAGGCTGGTGCCGAGACCGACCATCCCGAGCGTCAGGGCGATCATCGGCACGCGGCGGCGGGGATTGGATTCCACGGAGCTCGTTCCTTGCGACTGACGGCCAGCGTTCGATCGGGATCGTGGACCGTGAGTCGCAAGATAACGTTAAAAGGCGGTCGATTTTCTTCAAAAGCCCTGCGCTACAGGGCATAGGGCACTCAATCTGGCGGCGGCGGCCGTCTGTATCAGACCGAAATCAGGTCGAGGGAGAGCCGCGACAGCGGCTCGGGGGCGCCCGTTGTCGTCAGGTAGGTCCGGCCGAGCGTCATCGCCGTATCGCTGTCGGAATCCATGATGATCATGTGCGCGAAGAGGGTCATGTCCGGCACGATCGGTTGCGGATTGCCGGAATAGAACATCGGCGTGTCCATCCACGACGGCGCGTAGCGCGCGCCCAGCGAATAGCCGCATGCGCTGAGGCGGTGGCGGACCAGTTCATGGGCTTCCATCACCGCCGCATGGGCATCGAAGACGTCGCCGAAGCTGCTGCCCGGAACCATCGCCGCCTCGACCGCATCCAGCGCCTCGCGTGCGGCCGTGTGCAGTTCGACGTGGCGTTCGCTCGGGTGGCCGACGATGACCGTCTTCATCAAGGCGGCGTGGTACTGCGATTTGACGCCGGCCCATTCCAGCGTGAGCTGATCCTGATCGTCGAGGATGCGGCGGCCCGACTTGTACCGGCACAGCAGGGCATCGCGGCCGGAGCCGACGATAAACGGGTTGGCCGGGTAGTCGCCGCCCTGGCGCAGCACCTCTCCCTGAAGCGCCGCCAGGATGTCCGCCTCGTTGGCGCCGGCCTTGATCAACGGCAGGGCGGCGTCGAACGCCTCGTCACCGAGCCGCGCAGCCTCGCGCACGGTGTCGATTTCGGCGGGGGTTTTGACCGCGCGCAGCAACGGCACGAGGTTCGAGGCCTCCTTCAGTGTCGCGAAGGAGCCGAGCCGCTCCTGTACCATCTGGCCGTTGGCCGCGGTCAGGCCATGGGTCGCCCATTCGACGCCGATGCGGGCGCCGAGAAGGCCCATGTCGTCGAGCATGTCGCGCAGTTCGATGACCGGATCGGCGCTGCCCCGATCGCGCCAGATGCTGATCGATTCCAGCGTCGAGGTGTGGCGCGCCTGCCGCAGATCGGCCGAGCGGGTCAGAAGCTGCATCTCGCCATCAGCTTTCACCACCAGGCACTGGAAGTGACAGAAGCCGAAGGTGTCGTAGCCGGTCAGCCAGTACATCGATTCCTGGGCGAACAGCATCAGGGCGTCGAGCTTCTGCTCGCCCATTTCCAGCATGAGCCGGTCGCGGCGGGCGTCGAACTCGTCGCGTGAGAAATGCAGCATCCGAGGTTACTCCGCGATGGCGATGGCAGAAAGCTGACGGCCGTAATCAGGCTCGCCGCGATGCGTGGTGCGCCGGAAGGAAAAGAAGCTGTCCGGCTCGCCATAGGTGCAACGGTCGACAAAGCTGCCCCCGACGCCGCTGGCTTGCAGTTGCGCGACGATGAAGCCGGGCAAATCGAACTGGCGTTTGTCGGCGCTGCACCCGGGCTGGAAGAACCGCTCGCGTGCAGGCTCCGCGTCGAGGAACTCCGCCACCATCTCGAGGCCGACTTCGTAATTGGGCTGCGTGATCGTCGGCCCGAGCACGGCACGGATGGAATTGCGCTTTGCGCCGAGCCCTTCCATGGCGGCGATCGTCGCTTCCAGAACGCCGTTCAGCGCACCGCGCCAGCCGGCATGCGCCGCGCCGATCACGCCGTTCTCGGTATCCGCGAAAAGGACGGGCCCGCAGTCGGCGGTGACGACGCCGATGGCGAGGCCCTTGCGGCGCGTGGCGATCCCGTCGGCACGCGGGCGGTCGCTGGAGAAGGGGGCATCCACCACCACGGCGTCCGCCGAATGCACTTGCCACGGCGTCGCGAGATCCGCGCTGCCCAGAGTGGCGAGCGCGCGGGCGCGGTTTTCCAGAACGTGCTCGGGACGGTCGTCCGAGCCGATCCCGACATTGAGCCCGGCATAGAGCCCTTCCGAGACCCCGCCGCTGCGGGTGAAAAAGGCATGGGCGATGCCCGGTCCTGCCAGACGGTCCGACCGGACGACGGCGGAATCAGGCAGCGGCGACGCGGATCGGCTTCGAATTTCGGACATGGCGCGGGATCGTGGTCGAGGGGCAGGGCGAAGTCAATCCGCGGCGGGACCGTCAGTTGCGTCCGGCAATCCGGCCTCGTTCAGGCCGAAGGGTGGCAGTCTCATCGGGCGCGAGGCAGCGCACAGAACCTTGAAGATCTGGCCCATATCGCCGGGGCCAGTCCCCGCGAGGCGCTGCACCGCGCCGCTGATCTCCGTCCGTGTCTTCTCGTCACGCGCAGCGCCGAGCGCACCAGCCCGTTCCAGAAGGCCAAGGGCTATAAGGAAGTCGCTCTGCGTGACCGTCGGCGATACGTAAAGCCCGCTCGCGCGGAACGGGGCGGCAATCCTGTCGAAGTCGACATGGCTGGTGATGTCGTTCTCGCCGGGGCGGTCCAGCGGGTCGGCGAAGGCATGGCCGTGCATCGCTTGCAATGTGTCCCCGTAACCGCTGCGGGAATGACCGTAATCGATGAAGAGGCCCGCGCCGCCGTCCGTGGCCAGCCGCTCGGCCAGGGCTGCGGCGATCCGCTCGCGTGCCGGCGAGACTTCCAGCACCGCACCGGCCTTGGGCTCGACCAGCCCCATCGCCCGGACGGCATCCGAGACTTGCGGGCGGGCTTCGCACAAGACGAACTCGAAGCGTCCGCTGTCGGTCGTCGACACGCAGCGCTCACGCCAGTCGCTGCCGTCGAAGACATATTGGCGGACCGCCACCGCATCGAACAGCTCGTTGGCGACGACGACCATCGGCCGTTGCTCCAAATCCTCGATGCGCCGCACACGGCGGATCGGCAGGTCGAAGCGTCCCAGCGTCTGCATCTGCTCGTCGGCCAGCCGGTCGCTGGTTTCGACCAGCCGCACATCGGCTGCCCGCATGCAGTCCGGGGCGACCGAGCGCAGCGCGCGCAGCATGTCGGCCATCATCGTGCCGCGGCCGGGGCCGCACTCGACCAGCAGAAAGGCGTCCGGCCGGCCGAGACCGGTCCAGGCCGAGGCGACCCAGACACCGAGAAGTTCGCCGAACATCTGGCTGACCTCTGGAGCGGTGACGAAATCGCCGGCCCGGCCGAACGGATCGCGACGCGCATAATAGCCGTGCTCGCGATCGTAGAGTGCGAAGTTCCAGTAGCGGTCGATGCCGAGTGGACCTTCGACCCTGACGTGCTCGGCAATCTTGCGGGCAAGCGCGTTCACGACCGGGCGGCGCCCGCTTGATCGTCCTCCACCGGCTGGGGCTCGTAGGCACGGGGCCGGGCCGTCGCCATGGCCCAGATGCCGATGATCAACATCGGAACCGACAGCAGCATGCCCATGGTGAACCAGCCGCCATAGAGGTAGCCAAGCTGCACATCCGGCATGCGGAAGAACTCGACGAAGATGCGCGAGCAGCCATAGCCGAAGAGGAACAGCCCACCGACGAAGCGCGGACGACCGAGCATCTTGAAATGGTGGGTCGCGATCCGCAGCACGATGAACAGCAGAATACCTTCAAGCAGCGCTTCGTAGAGCTGGCTGGGATGTCGCGGCATGGGGCCGGCATCGGGAAAGACCATCGCCCAGGGCACCGTCGTAGGCGCGCCCCACAATTCGCCGTTGATGAAGTTGGCAATGCGCCCGAAGAACAGGCCGAAGGGCACCGAGGCGGCGACGATGTCGATCAGGCTGAACAGTGGCACCTTGTAGACGCGGCAGAACACCGCGATCGCCACCACTACGCCGATCAGGCCACCGTGGAACGCCATGCCGCCTTCCCAGACCCGGAACACCGCCAGCGGATCGGCGACGTAGCGTTCGAATTCGTAGAAGAATACCGAGCCGAGCCGGCCGCCCACCACGATGCCGATCGTGATGTAGAGGATGAAATCGTCGATCTGCAGCTTGGTGACCGGCGAGACGCCATTCGGCCAGAGCCGCGTGTTGCCCGCCAGATGGCGACCATAGAGCCATCCGCAGAGAATGCCCGCGACATAGGACAGGCCGTACCAGCGCAACTGGATCAGTCCGAGATCCAGAAAGATCGGATCGATCTGCGGATAGGTCAGGACACCGAGATAGGGGAGGGTGAGCATCGGTCCGCCATTGGGAGAAAGCGGGCGCCGTGCGCCCGTGCAGAAGCGGCGCGACCTTGGCCTGCGACTTTCACAGGGTCAAGCATAGGCCGGCTCTGGAGATCGCCACCGTCCCACCTGTGTGGCCCTCAAGTCTTCACCTTCGCGTGCACTGCCATTTGAGAGGGTCACCGTCCAGGCAGGCTGCCATTGCCGCAAGCCAGGCCGGTCGCCATTGCCATCGTCCCCGGCGCTCTCTACCTCAAACCGGAAGAGAACGCGCAATGGCGCAAAACGGAGACCCATTCATGTCCAGGACAGGCCCCGGCCGCCAAGGCCCCAACCGGATGCTCGACGAGTTCGCCCGCGTCATGACCGATGCGGCAGGTGCCGCGCAGGGCGTGCGCCGCGAGATGGAGACCGTCTTCCGCGCGCAGGGCGAGCGGCTTCTGAATCAGATGGACCTCGTGCAGCGCGAAGAGTTCGAGGCGGTGCGCGACATGGCCGTGAAGGCGCGCACGGAAAACGAGGCGCTGAAGAAGCGGCTTGCCGATCTGGAAGCCCGAATGGCGGGAACCGGCGACGCCAACTGAGCGTCCCGCCGAGTTCTCCACAGCCTATCAACAGGTTTCGGGCGTTGCTCAATGCGCCCGAAAAGCCTTTGCCGAGAGTCGCTTAAGACTCGCCGCTGCCGGCTGGCGAGCCCGCTTGAATCCACCGAGTGGTGAATAATTCCTTAATCCCCTTAAGCCGGCGACTCGCCGTCTATATGCTGATTCATAAGGGTGATTCGACACGAAGCGGTGTCTCACTCCCGGTGGGAGCCGTTGCGGCAAATGGTGGCCCCGCCGATGCGAATACGGGGATTCACCATGCAATTGACTGAACTTGCCACACTGCGCCAATCCAACCCGGTCGACATGATCGAATGGGTTGCGTCTGCGCGGGAATGGGCATTCGAACGTTCCTGCGACGACGAGCTTGCGGTTGCTGTCGCAGGCGTCTGGACCGACTATTCGGTTTCCTTCTCCTGGGTCGAGGATATCGAGGCGCTGCATCTGGGATGCGCGTTCGATCTGCGCATTCCGGCGCACCGCCGCGCCGAGGTTCTGCAGCTCCTCGCCTCGATCAACGAGAAGCTCCTGGTCGGCCATTTCGACCTTTGGCAGAACGAGAACGCGGTGATGTTCCGCCATGCGCTTCTGCTGTCCGGCGGTGCGGAGCCGACCAGCCAGCAGGCCGAGCGCATGCTGACCAGTGCTCTGGAAAGCTGCGAGCGGTTCTACCAGGCGTTCCAGTTCGTCATCTGGGCCGACAAGACGGCACAGGAAGCGCTGGCTTGCGCGCTGTTCGAGACCCAGGGCGAGGCCTGATATGACAGCGGCGGCCCAGCGCATCCTGCTTCTTGGCGGCGGCAACATGGGGGCGGCCCTTCTCGGGGGCTGGCTGGACAATGGTCTCGATCCGGCCCAGGTGCTGGTGGTCGATCCGAAGGTCGGCGATACGCTACGGCCGCTGATCGAACGCTACGGCGTGCGTCACGCGACGTCCGTGCCGCAAGAGACTTTCGACGTCGCCCTGCTGGCTGTGAAGCCGCAGATGATGGGCGCGGCGCTGCCGGATCTACGCGACGCGCTGGGGCCGGACAGCCTCGTGGTCTCGATCGCCGCTGGTACGACCATCGCGGCCATCGAGGCGCTGCTCGGCGAGCATCCGGTGGTGCGGGCCATGCCGAACACGCCGGCGCTCATCGGCCGTGGCGTGACCGGTGCCTTCGCCAATCAGCGCGTCGATGCGGCAGGCCGAGAGACAGCCGACGATCTGTTGTCGGCCAACGGGCCGGTAGAGTGGGTCGAGGCGGAAACGCTGATCGATGTCGTGACCGGCGTCTCGGGCAGCGGTCCGGCCTACGTCTTCCACATGGCCGAATGTCTGGCGAAGGCGGGCGAGGCGGCCGGACTGCCGGCCGATCTCGCCATGCGTCTGGCCCGGCATACGGTCGCAGGCGCCGGCGAACTGATGATCCGCTCGGACCAGACGCCAGCGACCCTGCGCCAGAACGTGACATCGCCGAACGGCACCACCCAGGCGGCTCTCGACGTGCTGATGGCCGAGGACGGGCTGGCCCCGCTGATGGAGCGGGCCGTACGGGCTGCGCGCGACCGCGCCGAAGCTCTGTCGAAGGAGTAGCGTGTGAACGCCCAGAAAGACGACACGCCATCAGCGCAGATCGGTTTCGACGACTTCATGAAGGTCGACGTCCGTGTCGGCACGATCGTCGAGGCGGCGCCGTTCCCCGAGGCGCGCAAGCCGGCAATCAAGCTCACGATCGATTTCGGGGCGCCGCTCGGGCGCAAGAAATCCTCGGCCCAGATCACCCGGCACTACGAACCGGCAGAGCTGATCGGCCGACAGGTGCTTGCGGTCGTCAACTTTCCGCCGCGCCAGATCGGACCGATGATGTCGGAGGTGCTCACCCTCGGCGTGCCGGACGCCGACGGCGAGGTCGTGCTGATTGGCCCGAGCCAACAGGTCCCCGAGGGCGGCCGCCTCTACTGAGGCGAACGGTCAGGCCGGCACGCGGATCAGCGCCCGCAGCCCGCCGAGCCTGGAATCCGACAAGAGAATGTCGCCGCCGAAACTGCGGGCGATGTCACGGGCAATGGCAAGGCCCAGCCCGGTGCCGCCGCTGTCGATGTTGCGCGCGGTGTCGAGGCGCACGAAGGGTTTGAACACCTCCTCGCGCTGTTCGGCGGCAATGCCCGGCCCGTCATCTTCCACCGTGATGCTCAGCCAGCGATCCTCATGGGTTGCCGCGACCTTGACGCGATCGCCATGACGCATGGCGTTGGTGACGATGTTGGTCACCATGCGCGTGAAGGAATCCGGTCGCACTGCAATGCGCGGGTCGCCGTCGATTACCAGTTCCAGATGCTTGCCCTTGAGCTTGGCTTCGTTGCGAAACTTCGTCAGCATAGGGGCCAGGTCGATTTCACCGATCTCCTCGGCCGCCTCGTTCCGGGCAAAGGCCAGATAGCCTTCCAGCATGCGCTGCATCTCGTCGACATCGGCGTTGAGCTCGTCCTGGTCCTCGCCTTCGCCAAGCAGCGCCAGCTGCAGCCGAAAGCGGGTGAGAATCGTCCTCAGATCGTGGCTGACGCCGGTCAGCATGGCCGTCCGCTGCTCCATCTGCCGTTCGATCCGGTCGCGCATCTGGATGAAGGCGAGCGATGCCCGCCGGACTTCCGACGCACCGCGGGGCCGGAAGTCCGGCGGCATCGGCTGGCCGCGTCCGAAGCCTTCCGCCGCGGCTGCCAGGGTCTGGATCGGCCGGATCTGGTTGCGCAGGAACAGCACCGCGATGATCATCAGCACCAGCGACGTGCCGACCATCCAGACGAGGAAGATGTGCGTGTTGGACGCATAGGCGGAGTTGCGCGTGGCGAAGATCCGCATCACCCGGTCGTCCAGCCGGATGCGGATCTCGACGATCTTGGAATTGCCGACGGTGTCGATCCAGAACGGGCGGCCGATCTGCCGGGTCAGTTCCTCGCTGAGGATGCCGTCGAGGATATTGAAGAACGGCTTCGGTGCGGGCGGCGGCAGCGGCTCGGCCGGCAGCACCGAGACGTTCAGGTCGAGATTGTTGCGGGCGATGCGGATGATGTCGCTGTAGTCCGAGCCCGGCGGCCGGGTCTGCACGAGCGCCGTGATCGCGGCGATGTCCTGCACCACCGCTTCCGACAGGCGCTGGGTGACGAGCTGCCAGTGGCGCTCCATGAACACCACGGTGACGACGCACTGCAGAAGAACGACCGGGGCCATGATGATGATCAGCGACCGGGCATAGAGTCCCTTCGGCATGTAGCGCTGGATGATCCGCGGGATCGGCCGCAGGGGGCCTCGCCAGATGTCGAGCGACGGGAGCCGACCGATGCTCCAACTCCGGGCGGTCTCGTGCGCAGTCGCCGCATCGCGGCGGAACGGGTTCCACCGGGGCCGTTGCCGCATGAGCCGTCCGAGAACCGACATGATGCCTGCTCAGTCCGTGTTCAGGCGATAGCCGATGCCGCGCACGGTCTGCAGCCAGAGCGGGTTGGCCGGATCACCCTCGATCTTGCGTCGCAGACGGTTGATCTGAACGTCCACGGTACGCTCGCCGACCTCGGTTTCGTCGCCGAGGAGATCCTGCCGGGGGATCGTCTCGCCCGGATTGCCGGCGAATTGCGACATCATCGCCTTTTCGCGGTCGGTCAGGCGGATGATTTCGCCCCCACGCTTCAATTCGCAGCGGGAAAGCGAGAAAGTGAAGGGACCGAAGCGGATATGCTCGAGCTTCTGGATCGGCGCCTGGCTGCCGCGCCGCAGGATGTTGTTGACCCGTAGCAGCAATTCGCGCGGATCGAAGGGCTTGGCCAGATAGTCGTCGGCACCGGCTTCCAGGCCCTCGATGCGATGCTCGGTCTCCGAGCGCGCCGTCAGCATCAGCACCGGCGCCTGCCGGTTGGTGCGCAGCGATCGAACCAGGTCGATGCCGCTTTCGCCGGGCATCATCACGTCGACGACCAGGAGGTCGAAGTCCAGCCCTTCCAGGATCCGCCGCGCCTCGGCGGCATCCGCGGCCACGGAGACCCGGAACTGCTGTTCGCTGAGGAACCGCAGCAGCAGCGAGCGGATCCGGCGATCGTCGTCGATGACGAGGATATGGGGCGCATCGTCGCCGAGCGGCGAGGGGACCTGCCGTGGCACAGGCTTCGTCTCCGTCATCTCGCTCATAGCGGCTCCTTTCGGTCGATGCCCTTTTTCCTGAACCACTCACGCGTGGTCGGCCGATCGTCGGCCATCTCCATCAGGAAAGCGCCGATCGGTCCGGCATCGCCCGGCGAGGTACTGCCCAGCGCCGCCTCGATGCGCCGCGCCTGCGCCCGCGACAGTTCCAGCGTCAGTTCGCGTCCGCGTTCGGTCGGGAACAGACAGCGTTGGCGACGGTCTTCGACGCCGGGCATCTGCCGCACGAAGCCGCCGTCGATCAACTGGCGCAATACCCGCGACAGCGACTGCTTGGTTATCTGGAGCAGATCAAGGAGTTCGGCGATGGTCATCCCCGGATCGCGGTTGACGAAATGCAGCACCCGGTGATGGGCCCGGCCGAAACCATAGCGCATCAGGATCGAGTCCGCGTCCGTCGTGAATTCCCGATAGGCGAAGAACAGCAGTTCGATCATGCGAAAATCGAGCTCGCCCCGCGTGGGCAGCGGCTCTCGCACGATCGCGTCCTCGGCGTCCGGCACGCGATCATCGGAGGTCAGGGCGGCATCCATAATTTAGGTCAGCAGTGTTGACGTAATTTGGTTCCATTGTTACACCTTGCCTGCGAGAGTGGAAACCGTCGCTTGCGACCATTCCCCTCCCGGCCCATTGTCGGCTTCGGGCTGTCCGCGTCAGGGAAGACCGGGCGCAGTCGGCAGACAAGCCACGAATCGGTCAGAAGCCGATCGCCGTTACACCACGGATAGGGAGGACGCCGGGACAGGCGTCGACAACCATGAGCAGTGTTCTATTCGACCAGCTTGACGGCGAAATCTGGTACAACGGCGAGTTCCTGCCGTGGAAAGACGCCAAGATCCACGTTCTCACCCATGGTCTGCACTACGCTAGCGCGGTGTTCGAAGGCGAGCGCGCCTATGGTGGCACGGTCTTCAAGTTGCGCGAGCACACCGAGCGGCTGATCGCGTCGGGCCGCATGATCGGGTTCGAGATTCCCTACAGCGCCGACGAGATCGACACGGCGACGAATGAACTTCTGGTGCGCCAGGGCTTCACCGATGCCTATGTCCGCCCGATCGCCTTCCGCGGGTCAGAGATGATGGGCGTTTCGGCGCAGAAGAACCGGATCAACGTCGCGATCGCCATCTGGCAGTGGCCGAGCTATTTCGATCCGGAGCAGCGGATGAAGGGCATCCGGCTGGATCTCGCCGAATATCGCCGTCCCGATCCGCGCACCGCACCGTCGAAGGCCAAGGCGACCGGCCTCTACATGATCTGTACCATCTCCAAGCACGCGGCCGAGGCCAAGGGCTATGCCGACGCGCTGATGCTGGACTGGCGCGGCCAGGTGGCCGAGGCGACCGGCGCCAACGTCTTCTTCGTCAAGGACGGCATCATCCATACGCCGACGCCGGACTGCTTCCTCGACGGCATCACCCGCCGCACGGTGATCGAACTGGCCAAGCGTCGCGGCATCGAAGTGCGCGAGCGGGCGATCATGCCCGAGGAACTGGCCGATTTCGACGAGTGCTTCCTCTGTGGCACGGCTGCCGAGGTGACGCCGGTGTCCGAGATCGCCGAATGGCGTTTCACGCCGGGCGAGACGACGCGCCGGCTGGTCGAGGACTATACCGCCGTGGTGCAGCCTCAGCGCGCCGCCGCCGAATAGGCGGAACATCCGCTGCTGACACTGTCAGCTTTCCGGCCGCGGCACTCGCTGCGGCCGGTCGCATGCTTGCCTCTGCCGTCTGCCCCGCGTTAACAGCCGGGCACAGCAACCGACGCCGAGGCCCACGTGACCACACTCAACGCCCAGATCGTTCCCGTCACGCCATTCCAGCAGAATTGCTGCATCCTCTTCGATGCCGAGGACAAGGTCGGCGTCGTGGTCGATCCCGGCGGCGATGTCGACCGGATCGTGGAGGCCATCGAGAAAGCCGGGATTGCCATCGAGGCGATCTGGCTGACCCACGGCCATATCGACCATGCCGGCGGGGCGATGGAACTGAAGGAGCGCCTCGGCGTCGACATCGTCGGCCCGCACAAGGCCGACGCCTTCCTCCTGGCCGGGCTGTCCGAACAGGCGCAGATGTTCGGGATTCCCGGCGCCGTGCGCGATTGCACGCCGGACCGCTGGCTGGAGGAGGGCGAGACCCTCGCCTTTGCCGGCCATCGCTTCGAAGTGCTGCACACGCCGGGACATGCGCCGGGCCATGTCGTCTTCTACAACCGGGCCGCCAAGTTCCTGCACGCCGGCGACGTCCTGTTCTCCGGCTCGATCGGCCGCACCGATCTGCCCGGCGGCGACCACGCGACGCTGATCGCTTCGATCAAGGACAAGGTCCTTCCGCTTGGCGACGATGTCGGCTTCATCTGCGGCCACGGACCCGGCGGACGCCTTGGCGACGAGCGCCGTGGCAATCCGTTCCTGACCTGAGGAGCCAGGCTCCTCGGCTCCGTCAGTCGCAGAACTGCGACTGACCCTGTGCGTCGACATAAGTCCCGTAGTCGGGGTCGAAGCTCTCATGCTCGCTCGTGCATCGGTCCAGCCATTCGCGGGTCCAGGGGGCGGCGCGATCGACCTGTTCCGGTTCGGCACGCGCAGTTGGCCGAGGCACGTCGGCGCTGTCCGTTGCGAGCGCCGCGACGCGCTGGCCATAGCCGGGGGCGATCCGGATGATCTGCGGCCCGCCGATCTTGTAGATTACCTCCACGCCGGAGGCTGGCATCGGCCGGCGGTCGAGCCGCGCACTCTCGACGTCGATGATCTTCGCTTTCGTTCGCATCCGGTTCGCGCTCTTTCCCGACACCTGGGTGGTCGAGCCGTAGCCGCGGTCGCCGAGATCACTCGTGATGACTGTGAACGAGCCGGACGAGCGCTGGACGGTCCTTGGAGCCGCGACCTCCCGCCAGCCGCGACCACGACGCAGGCGCCGGTCGTCGACCAGGATGTCCGGTTCGATGACGACCGAACCACCGTCTTCGAGAAACTCTTCCCGCTCGTCAGAATAGACGATGTCGGCGGGCGTACGGATCGATCCGCCGTCCCGCAGGAATTCGCGATCACCGCCTGACCTGACGACGATGTCGGGGCGTCTGTCGATCCCCCCGCCATCGTCGAGGAAACCGCGGCGCTGGCCGTTCCGGGTTCCGCGCCGAGGCTGCAGGGGGCCGCCGCCGTCGAGGAAGCCACCTGTCGGGTTGCTGGACTGCGGGCGTGAGCTGCCGCCGCCGCCGCCGTCGAGATAGATCTGGGCGCTGGCGGGTGCTGTAGCGAGGAACATGGCGGTAAGGCTGGCGATCACAGCGATATGGCTGGATCTGGCGCGGGCCTGCCGATGGCGTTGAGACATGGATTGCACTCCCGTTTTCGCCTTTTGCTGGCGTTCGGGTGTGGCCTTGCACGTGGCGTGCCAGACGTTTCCGTATCAAACTGGGACAGGATTGGTGGCTGGGAAGGAAAGCCCGGCGCAACCGCGTGACGGGCTTTCCCAGTCTGGGTGTCACGACGAGGCGGCAGGCGCAGCCAACCGCGAAGATCGTGAGACGAGATCAGTCTGCGGCGAGATTGACGGCCTTCGGACCCTTGCCGCGCTTGTCCGGCTCGGTGTCGTAGGAGACCTTCTGGTTCTCCTCGAGTCCCGGCAGGCCGGAGGCCTGGACGGCGGAGATATGGACGAAGATGTCCGCGCCGCCATCGTCGGGCTTGATGAAGCCGAAGCCCTTTTCGGTATTGAAGAACTTGACCGTACCGGTCTGTGCCATCGTCGGTATCCCTTATCCTGGCATTACGAGTCGCCGTTTGGCGGTGGCAGGCAAGTCTTGACTAGGAAAGGAACCGATACATCGTGGCTTGAGGTTGTACCGCAGACCACCCGGAGGATGCGCCTCCGATACGCAGTTCGTCCATGACCCTTGTTCGCGAGATTGCCCGAAGCCTCCTTCATTGCTATCCCGTTTCCGGCCCGACGAGCGACGTTTTCAGAGCGCGTGTCGCGTGCCATTTCGGAACAGGCAGTACAGCTTCCACCATCCAAAACCCGCTGTAAAGACGGATAGACGCCGCTATCGGCGGGCTCTTCCCAAGGCATTCATCTCAAATGAAAATACTCGTTTGCGGATTTTCCTCCTTCCCCGGCGCGCCCCGCAATCCGACGGAAGCGATGGTGCGTACCCTCGAATCCGACCCGCGCCACGGCGAAACGTTTCACGCCGCCGTCCTGCCGGTCGAGTGGGAGATGAGCTGGCCGCGCCTGCGAACCCTGATCGAGACCCTGGCGCCGACGAGCGTCGTCCTGTTCGGCCTGCACAAGCGGGCCGAGCGGTTGCGCATCGAACGGGCCGCCCGCAACCGTCGCAAGCTCGGACAGGCCGATGCGATCGGCGCGTTTCCGGCCGGGCCAGCGGTGCTGGACGGCCCGGAAGCCATTGCGTGCCGGATGCCATGGGAGGCCGTGACGTCAGCGCTGCGGGCCGTTGACGTCTCGTTCGAATGGTCGTCGGATGCGGGCGGCTACCTTTGCAACGATACGCTTTACCGGCTGGCGTTCCATGCTGACACGCTGGGGGTCCGCGATTTCGGTTTCTTTCATGTGCCATTGAGCGATGAGGCAGCCGCTCAGGCGGACGAGATCGAGGCCATGCCGGAGATCTTCTGCAGTATGCCGTCGGCCCGCATAGCCGCCGCCGCCCTGGCCCTCGTGGACGTGGTGGGGGCGGGGACAGCCATCGGCTGAGCGCTCCAGCCATGTGGGGTGCCTTTCGACGACCACGACTTTGCCCTAAGAGGCACCGCGACACACCCACAGGAGCCGGCAATGAGCGACACCCCCATCGACGAGGCGGCCCTGGCCGAAGCCTATGAAGAGGCGCTGGCTTTGGAGAAGGCCGGCGATCGCCCCGCTGCGGCCGACGCGTATCGCCGCTGCCTGGCGCTCGATCCGGACGACCATGCGGGTGCCGCGGTGCGGATAGCTGCGATGGGCGAGGGCGAGACGCCGGCCTCGGCGGGCGACGCTTATGTGGCGACGCTGTTCGACCAGCATGCCGACGATTTCGAGGACATTCTGGTGCGCCAGCTCGGCTACGGCGTGCCGGGGCTGATCGCGGAGCGGTTGGCGGCAATGGCGCCGGGGTCTTACGAGCGGGCGCTGGATCTGGGCTGCGGGACCGGATTGGCCGGCGAGGCGCTGCGGGACCGCATCGCGACGCTGATCGGCGTCGATCTGTCGGAAGGCATGATCGAGACCTGTTTCGACAAGGGCGTCTACGATCACCTCTATATCGGCGAGGCGGTCGGCTTCCTCGAGGAGTTCGACGAGCCCGAGCCTTTTGATCTGGTCGTGGCGACCGACGTGCTCCCCTATCTCGGAGGGCTCGATCCGTTGTTCGCGGCGACCGCAGCGCGGATGAGCGGCGGCGGCATTTTCGGCTTCTCGACGGAGACCATGCCGGACGCGACCTTCGGCGCACGGGACTTCATGGTCGGGCCGCATCAACGCTTTCACCACAAGGAAAGCTACGTGCGGGACCGGTTGATAGCGCATGGCTTCGAGACTCTGGAGGCGACGTCGATCGTCGTGCGCCGGCAGGAAGGCGAACCGGCGCCCGGCCATCTGGTGCTCGCCCGCAAGCTCTGAGAGCGGCTTCACGCAGGCGTGTGTCGCCTGGCGGCAACCCCGCACGGTCCCGGTCGTTCTGCGATCATCCTATTCCGTCCGGAGTGCCGTCATGCGAACAATCCTTACCGTCACCGCGCTTTGTGCCTTGCTGGTCGCCGGGTGTCAGGGCAACCGCTCGGCCAACAGTGCCGCCGATCGCGACACGCCGTCGGGAGGCATCGTGCCGGGGCAGATCGCCGATTGATGCTGCAACATTTGCGCGGGGCCGACGTTTGTCCCGCGCCATTCCCCTCACGGAGCCGATCATGCGTTGCCTGCTTGCCGTCCTCTTTGCCACCGCGCTGTTGACACCGATGCTGCCGGCCGCCGCCCAAGAGCCGGTGGGCGTGCGCCTGTCGGAGCGCGAGAAGCAGCAGTCGCGCCGGGTGGTGCTGCCGGACGGGCGCGTCGTGCTGCGCCCCTTCAGCCCCGGCCTGCCGTGGCTCTACGGCGTCGGCAGCGTCTACGGCAAGGCGTCGGCGCAGCCGCTGGTGAACGGCGTGACGCCCTCGGTGATGGCCGACACCCCGGCCCGCGGCATCGTGCCGGGACAGAACCCGCACTGACCGGACGCCGCGGCCGATGCGGCTGGACAGGGGCGGGGCGCCGGGCGAGATTGCGCGCCATTCCTCCTTCGGACCGCCCCGATGACCGCATCCCCCTGCTTCCTCCGCCTCCTCGCGGCGCCCGCAATCCTCGCCACGGCCTTGCCCGCCGCTGCCGATTCCGGCGCCGAGGCGGCGGTGCGCGCCTTTTACACGCCGCCCTTCGACGCCGAGCGCGAGGCGGACCGTTTCACCGGCGCCGCGCGGCAGACGCTGGAGCGGCACGAGGCCGCGGCGGCCGGCGGCGACATGGGCTGCCTCGACTTTTCCTTCATCATCGACGGGCAGGATTTCGACGATGGCGAGCTGGCCGAGACGTTGGCACTCACCAGCGCGCCGGCCGCCGACAACCGGGTGGAGGTGACGGCGCGCTTCACCGTGTTCGGACAGGCGCAGGCGATCGTCTGGACCGTGGCCGAGACGCCGGAGGGCTGGAAGATCGCCGACGTGGCGAGCCCGGCCGGCCGCCGGCGCCTCGCCGAACTCTGCCGATAGTTTTCCTTCAGGAGCCGCCCCGATGAAATTCCTTCCCCTTCTTGCCCTGTTGATGCTGGGCGCCTGCGCGACGCCGTCCGACGAGGTGCGCAGCGCCCGCTGGGAAAACAACGCCGCGATGATGGACGGCGCTGTGCCGCGCTGACGCGGGCCGGTGGTGCCGTCGTCGGCGTTGGCGGCGGTGGTGAGGGGCTGGCATGGGTCCCCGCCCGGGGATGACGCCGGGGTGGGCGTTCAGGCGGTTGAAACGGCGGCTGGTCCGTGCGAGGGGCGCGCCCATCTTCCCTGACGACACCGCCATGGAGCCGCCCGTGTCCGACCTCGCCCTTCGCGCCAATGCGCCCTTCGACCTGGCACCGCTCGCCCGGCTGCTGGTCGAGGCCGACGACCTCGCGCTGGTCAATCCCAACGCCAAGCATCCCTTCGACCCGCTGGAATGGCGGGAGAAATGGCTGAACGAGGCCGACGACGCCTCCTTCTACCTGGTCGACGCGACCGGCCGCGAGGTCGGCTTCTTTGCCCTGCGGGTCGGCATCGGGCCGGAGGTCCGCCACCTCGTCTATGTCTTCGTCGAGGCGGCGGCCCGCGGCGGCGCCGGGGCGCAGCTGGCGGCGCTGGCCGAACAGGCCGCCCGCGATCTCGGCGCCATCTCGGTCACGCTGAAGGTCGAGCTCGACAACGAACCGGCGCTGCGGGTCTACGAGGCCGCCGGCTACGAGGAACTCGGCCGCCGCAACGGCATGGCCACCATGCGCCGCGACTGGGGCTAGGGCGGGCGTCGCTCCCATTCCTTTGCAGTAGCCCCTCATCCTGAGCCTGTCGAAGGGCGAGGGGCGCCTGGCGCTGTGTTCGGCGGGAGGTGTGATCCCCCGTCCTTCGACAGGCTCAGGATGAGGGATCAGGGGCTTCGCCCCGATGGCGCCCGGTGCCCCCACGGTACTGGCGGGCCGTTGGCCGGCGGCGCTCCGCGATCTGCCTCCCTTCGTCCCTTTTCCCTCGGCGCAAGCCATCCAGCAGCCCCTCATCCTGAGCCTGTCGAAGGGCGAGGGGCGCTTGGCGCAGCGTCCGGTGGGAGCCCTGACCCTTCGACAGGCTCAGGGTGCGGGACCGGGGGCGGGCCGCCCGCCCTCGAGTGACCCCGCACCCGCATCCACTCCACCGCCCCGCATCGCCGCCACGTCGCTTCTGGCGGCGCGGATGACTTCGGCTTCGCGGCGCAGATGGTAGGGGTCGCGGAAGGCGGCGGGGGTGATCTGGCGCTGCAGCGCGAAGGGCAAAGCGAGGTGGACGGCGCGCGGCAGGGCCTCGAAGCAGGGGGCCGGCGGCTGGCCGGTGGCGTCGCAGGTGCCGTCGCCGGGGCGCTCGCCATAGCGGCAGGCGCGGACCCGGCGGCAGGCGCCGCGCTTGCAGATGGCGGCGAAGAGCCAGGCGGCGCTCGGCAGCATCCGGTCGCCGCGCTGGGTGCCGACACGGCCGGGCGGCGTGGCGCGCCGGCGCCGGGCGGTGCGCGGCGGCGGCGGATAGCCGGACAGCGCCGCCCGCACCAGCGCCAGATAGGCGGCGGACAGGCGAAGGCCTTCGGCGATCTCGTCTCGGGTCAGCGGCGGGTCGACAGTCTCCATGGTCGGCGGCTCCTCGGCTGGGGGCGGGGGATGATCCGGGACGGGGGCGTGCGGCAGCGGCGCCGCGCCCGGAGGACCGGGCCGGCGGTGCAGCGGCGGGGCGGCGGATCGCCGACGGCACGCCTCTACAGAACTGGAAGCGGCACGCCGTCGGCGATCCGCGCGGTGTCTTGTCAGCCCGATGGAAGCGGCGGCCGGCCCGCGCCGTGCCCGTTCGGGCACGGATGGGCGGGGCCATCCCCTTCCGGCCGGCTCTTCGCCCTTGCGGGCTCAAGCGGAGCGATCCGCGGCCCCCTCGTAATGGGGGACGGTCCGGCACTGTTTCGGGCCGTCCGGGCCGGCGCGTCTCCGGAAGACACCCCGTCGCGGACACCGCTCGCCACCCCCGACCGATCCCGGCGATCGTCCGTGCCCGCCGTGGGCAGCGATGCGGTGAGTATGCGGGAGGGGCGAGGGGTGGGGATAAGATTGGGGGGCGGGTAGCAAGACGGCTTATATACGCTGCTATGCCAGAGGCTCAGTTGTAGCTCGCTACCGTCTAAGGCGGCCCGCTCGAAAGGAGCTAGTGCACAAATACATGATCAGAATTCCCAGAACGCTCGCGCTCAACAAGAGCAGACAACACAGATGCTACTCAAGGTGGATAATGAGCGAGTTCCACCTTACGATCTCTGCCATTACGCTGATTCTCCATCCGTCCAGAAAGCGAGTCGCCCCGTGCTATCAGTCGGCTTTTCAAACCTGCGCCGCCTTAAAGACATCGACCCGATCCCACTGAAAGATATAACAGTGGTTGTAGGCCGAAATAGCAGCGGGAAAAGTTCGTTTGTGCGAGCCTTCCCTCTGATAAAACAGTCTCTCGTGCGTAGAACGAGTGCGCCCATGCTTTGGTTCGGCGATTTGGTCGACTATGGGACGTACGAGCGCGCGGTCACAGGGCATGACACAAGTAGAGATATATCAATAAAATTCGAAATAGGTCCCCTGTCCCTCGAGAACTCTCGGTGGGTTCGCAGGAACCCATTTCTAGGGTCGATACCCATTCATCCTATTGAAGCTTCGGAGCAAATCAGATTCCCTCGTGCGCAAAGGAGCCAAGGGAGGATCGGATGGCACGACTGTTCTGGCTGAACGACGAGGCGTGGGCC
>Ga0189290_100087_pt1 | contig 83980 bp, 92 predicted proteins | sample UW140minimetaG_FD_130318 | JGI IMG/M metagenome (GOLD analysis project Ga0189290, IMG submission 130318) | Marine microbial communities from the Costa Rica Dome - UW140 mini metaG | ecosystem: Environmental > Aquatic > Marine > Oceanic > Photic zone | place: Costa Rica: the Eastern Pacific...
CCCACGCCTCGTCGTTCAGCCAGAACAGTCGTGCCATCCGATCCTCCCTTGGCTCCTTTGCGCACGAGGGAATCTGATTTGCTCCGAAGCTTCAATAGGATGAATGGGTATCGACCCTAGGCATGTTCGTCCCGGTCAGTCTGTCTGGAGGCGCGACGGGTTTGCCTGCGCGAACATGGAGCCGCGATGATGCCTGAGAACGATATGACGCATCTGGAGCGTCTGGAAGCCGAATCGATCCATATCATGCGGGAGGTGGCAGCCGAGTTCGCCAACCCGGTGATGCTGTATTCGATCGGCAAGGACTCTTCGGTCATGCTGCATCTCGCGCTCAAGGCGTTCTATCCGGCAACACCGCCATTCCCCTTGCTGCACATCAATACGACCTGGAAATTCCGGGAGATGATCGCCTTCCGTGATCAGGCGGCCCGGCGCGCCGGCATGGAACTTCTCGTCCAGACGAACCAGGACGGGATCAGTGCCGGGATCACCCCGTTCACTCATGGCTCCGCCACTTATACCAGCGTCATGAAGACCGAAGGGCTGAAGCAGGCGCTGGCGCGATACGGCTTCGATGCTGCCTTTGGCGGCGCCCGACGCGACGAGGAGAAGAGCCGCGCCAAGGAACGGATCTTTTCTTTCCGGGCACAGAACCATGGCTGGGATCCGAAGAACCAGCGTCCCGAGCTGTGGAACCTCTACAATGCGCGGATCCGCAAGGGGGAATCGATCCGGGCCTTTCCCCTGTCGAACTGGACCGAGACCGATATCTGGCAGTACCTTCTCAAGGAAGAGATCCCGATCGTGCCCCTGTATCTTGCAGCCGACCGGCCGGTCGTCAGGCGGGACGACCAGTGGATCATGGTCGATGACGACCGGATGCCCTTGCAACCGGGTGAAACACCCGAGATGCGGAAGGTCCGGTTCCGTACCCTCGGTTGCTATCCGCTGACCGCGGCCGTGGAATCGTCGGCGGCAACATTGCCCGAAGTGTTGCACGAAATGCTTTCCGTCCGAACGTCGGAACGGTCTGGTCGCCTGATCGATCACGACGAGTCCGGTTCGATGGAGAAGAAGAAGCGCGAGGGCTACTTCTGATGGCGACTGCAGGCTTCGACCCGTCGGCCCTTGCCGACTATCTTCGCCGGCAGGAATCGAAAGGCCTGCTGCGCTTCCTCACCTGCGGCTCCGTCGATGATGGCAAGTCGACCCTGATCGGCTGGCTGCTCTACGATACGAAGCTTCTGTTCGAAGACCAGCTGGCAAGCCTTCGACGAGATTCCGTCAGGCACGGCACAGTCGGCGAAGACATCGATTTCGCGCTTCTCGTCGACGGGCTCGAAGCCGAGCGTGAGCAGGGCATCACCATCGACGTGGCCTATCGGTTCTTCGCGACCGAGCGGCGCAAGTTCATCGTCGCCGATACGCCGGGCCACGAGCAATACACGCGCAACATGGCGACCGGGGCGTCCAACGCCGATCTCGCGGTGATCCTGATCGATGCGCGCAAAGGGGGTGCTGACGCAGACGCGCCGGCATTCCTACATTGCCTCGCTGCTGGGCATCCGGCACGTCGTCCTCGCCGTCAACAAGATCGATCTGGTCGGCTATTCGCAGCAGGTATTCGACGAGATCGTCGCCAGCTATCGCAGCTTTTCCGAGAACCTGGCCTTCAGGACCCTGCAGCCGATCCCCCTGTCGGCACGGTTCGGGGACAATGTGACGGCACCCGGCGAGCACCTTGGCTGGTACAAGGGGCCGACGCTGCTCGAGCATCTGGAATCTCTGGATGTCGCGGCCGACGCGGTTGCGCGTCCGTTCCGCATGCCAGTGCAATGGGTGAACCGGCCGAATCTCGATTTTCGCGGCTATAGCGGGACGATCGCCAGTGGGTGCGTCGCCGTCGGTGAAGCGATCACCGCTGCGGTCTCCGGCAAATCGACGACGGTGAAGCGGATCGTCACCTATGATGGCGACAGGACCGCTGCCCGGGAGGGTGAGGCCGTTACCCTGGTGTTGTCCGATGAGATCGACGTTTCGCGTGGTGATGTTCTCGCGGCGGCCGACGCACGACCCGACGTCGCCGACCAGTTCGCAGCGCATGTGATCTGGATGCACGACGATCCGCTCATGCCGGGTCGCAGCTACCTCTTCAAGATCGGGACCAAGACCGTCGCGGGTTCGGTCACCGAGATCAAGCATCAGGTCGACGTCAACACGTTCCAGCGTCTGGCCGCGAAGGAAATCCCGTTGAACGGCGTGGCACAGGTCAATCTTTCCTTCCGGGAGGCGATCGGCTTCGACCCTTATGCCGAGATCCGCACGACGGGCGGGTTCATCGTCATCGACCGTCTCAGCAATCAGACTGTCGGCGCCGGGATGATCGATTTCGCGTTGCGCAGGGCCAGCAACATCCACTGGCAATCCGTCGATCTGACCAAGGCCATGCGCGGTGAGGCGATGGCCCAGCGTCCGGCAGTGGTCTGGTTTACCGGCCTGTCCGGCGCGGGTAAGTCGACGATTGCCAATCTGCTCGAGAAGCGGCTGTTCGCGCTGGGCAAGCACACCTACCTGCTCGATGGCGACAATGTCCGCCATGGGCTGAACCGCGATCTCGGCTTTACCGAAGCCGATCGCGTCGAAAACATCCGCCGGGTCGGTGAGACGGCCAAGCTGTTCGTCGATGCGGGCCTGATCGTGTTGTGCGCCTTCATCTCGCCGTTCCGGTCCGAACGGCAGATGGCACGGGATCTCCTGCCGAAAGGCGAATTCGTCGAGATTTTCGTGGATACGCCGCTGGAGATTGCCGAACGGCGCGATCCCAAGGGCCCCTACAGAAAGGCCCGGGCGGGCGCGATCAAGAACTTTACGGGTATCGACAGCCCCTACGAGGCGCCGGAACATCCCGAACTGCGACTTGCGGCCGGAACAATGCCGGCGGCGGACCTTGCGGACGCCGTCATGCGTTACCTCAGGGACAATGGCTATCTGGATTGATGGTCCCCGGCAGGCCGGCGGCTCGGTAGAGGCCGACACCGCAGCCAAGGACTCGGCGCCGGGTCAGCGGCGCAACCGGCTTCGCACCCACTGACGCCACCCGGTCGGCAGGGCGGCGTATCCCGCGCGTGCCCCCGGAGCCAGCAGCGCCCATCGCACCCAACGGGGCGGCCCGCGCAGGTAAGGGGTAGGCTGGTCGGCCATCCGTCGTGATCGGGTCCGCAACGTTTCGAGCGAGAGCTCGGACGACAGGTCGCTCGCCCCCTTCATGGTCGTAATGACGCCGTCGGTGGCAAGTTCGGCGACCGGCGCGAACAGTCGCTCCAAGGCATGGGCCATCGTCCCGTCGACCTGTCCGGCTTCGGCGGCAAACAGATCGTCCAGGTCATTGTCCCGGAACGGAGCAAGCGCCTCGCGCCGAAACCAGAACATCGAACCGGCGCAGAACACGAGTGGGTGGGGAGCGGATTCGAGCGCGCCCACGGACAGGCGGGCCATGGCCTTCCGCATCATCCCGCGGTTGGATCCCATCCAACGGTCGAGCGATACCAGCATTCCATCTGGAGCGACCATCGCCAGACGGCGATCCTCACTCATCCGTTCGACCAGCCGGTCGACGTCCTCCGGACCGGGGAGCAGGGCCTGGACGAGGGTTCGTCCCCAGTCGCCGCCTTCGAGGCGGTGCGTGGAGCGCTTGGTGTGCAGCTTCAGGCCGATCTCGTAATCGATCGGGGTCCGCAGCGCTTCCAGGAACGGGCGGACGTCGCGGCCCCTGTTGGCTGTGACGATGACCGTCTGCGAGACGAGAAGTGGTCCCTCGGGCATGCGCAGCCCGCCATCCGTATGGGACGTCGTGAGGATCAGGTGGAACGGTCTTCGTATCGTTTGCGCGATCCATGATGCGATCTCGTCCCAGACATCGCGAAAGTGGACATGAACGAAGATCGCGATCGGCCTTCCCTGGTTTGCCGCGGCCGTCGCGCAGGCAGCTGTCGTGATGTCATGGTTCATCGCGGTGGCGCTCCGACTGCTTGTCCCATGTACCGGCAAGGCCGTGCATGGCCGCCTGCAGCAATGTGCCACCCAGCGCTATGCGCCGGCCCCGCGAACTTGCGACGAACAAAGCGATCTGGAGCGGTACGTAGACGAGGGTGCGCAGCTTCCAACGGAGGGGAATATGCGCCAGGCGCAGGAGATGAAACTGGCTGCGAACGTAGCTTTGCATGCGGGACCGGCTTTGCTGCGGAAAGCGCACCGGGCCGAACTGGATGACCCCGTCGCCGACACGATGCAGCATTTTCAGGTCGTTGACCTGCCATACCGAATAGCCCGCGGCCCACGCCCGAAAACACCATTCGACATCGATCGCATCCATGCGGAATTCCTGCCGGAAACGTCCGATCTCGCCAAATGACGACAGTTGGATCAGGCTTCCCGACGTGATCACAAAGTCGACCGCGCGATACCGGCTGGAGGGCGAGGGGATCGCACGCGGGTGGTAGCTCGGCGCTTTCGATTGTCCGCCCTCTGCAGCGACCGGGGCCGGGCCGATGACGGCTGGCCGATGCCCGGCCTCGTTCAGCCGCGCGAAGGCAATCAGCAACTGCGCCGGCAGGTCGCTTGGTGGCGCGCTGTCCTGGTCGAAGAACAGCACCCATTCGCAGCCGAGCTGCGCGGCTTCCCTCGCCATGCGGTTGAGGGAGGTGCCGATGCCGAGATTGCGGGGCGATTGCAGGATCCGGTAGCCGCGCGGATCACTTTCGAGGATTGCGAGATCCTCCGGCTCGATGGCCGTCCCCGTCGGACCATCGATGCACAGGATGACCGGCCACTCGCGATCGAGGGCTGCGAGCAAGCCTGAAAGCAGGGCGCGGTCCGGCCGAAACACACTGATGCAGATTGCCAGCTTGGGTGGAGCGTTGCGTATCAAGACGAGAACCCCGCGGGGTGAACCCCAATCCACCGGACAGGTGACGGCTGGGTCTGAGGGCAGAGCCGGTGGCCTGGCTCGGGCGGGAAGAGTGTCGTGCCAGGACCCGCGCATTCGCCATAGTGCCTGAGCTGGTCCGGAGCAAGGCGGGGTTCGTGGCTTTGCCCCGGCGCGGCAGGACGGCCGCACCGGTAGAGGCTTCGCGACGTACGTCCCATCGCGCCATCGTCCTTGGATGCGCCCGGATGCCGAGCCCGGCCGTCCGGTGGCGTGCCGTCGCAGCGCAGCGGGTGACGTCAGGGGGCCGCCTGTTGCGAGATGTCCGCAGGGTTGCGACGGTGGTCGGGGCGGCCGGCCTTCAGGAATGGCCTTTCGACAAAGCGGAACGACAGGTCGGCCGCGACAAACGATGCGAGCAAGGCCACGAACTCCCAGGTCCCGTCGGGCAGGCCCGTCCGCCGGGCCCATTCCATGATGGGATAGTGCCACAGATAGAGACTGTAGGAGCGCACGCCGATCCAGACCGCCACCGACGATTTCAGCAGCGTGGTCGTCAGCTTGCCGGGGCGTACGGAAGCCGCGACGAGCCAGGCCGCACATGCTGCGGCGATGGTATAGCCGAAGGTCAGCATGCCGGCCGACTGCCACTCGGCGACAAGGCCCATCGTCAACAGGACAAGCGCTGCCGGGATGACGCAGAGCATCCACCTCTGGCTGATGTTGGCCACGCCGTAGACCGCCAGCAGCACCCCGATCAGCAACGCATCGGCCCGTGTGTCCAGCCCGTTGTAGATCCGAGCCGCTGACACGTCGGCTTGGAAAAGGACGAGGCGCCAGAGGAGCGATGCCAGGATTGCGACCACGAGGGCGGGGGTCAGCATGGCCTGCATGCGGGGACTCTTCATGAACAGCAGCAGCATAAGCGGCCAGAACAGATAGAACTGCTCCTCCACCGAAAGCGACCAGGCGTGGCCCATGATCCCGCCATCCGAGATGCCCAGGGCCCGGACCCAGTTCATGATACTGGCGAGGGAGACGAGCACGACGAAACCGTAGTCTGCGCTCTCCGGCTTGAACCAGTTCGACACCAGGCCGATCAGCGTGACGACAAGCGACAGGGCGAACAGCGCCGGCAGAAGGCGCCGCACACGACGACGGTAGAAGCCGGTGATCGAGATGGTTCCGCTGGACCGGTGTTCGCGCAGCAGCGTGTCGGTGATGATATAGCCGCTGATGACGAAGAAGATGTCGACGCCGAGATACCCTCCCGGCAATCCTTTCACGCCAAATGCGTGGAACAGAACGACCGCCATGACCGCCACGGCGCGCAGGCCATCCAGTTCCAGAATCCGAGCAGGCAAACCATTCTCCAAGCGACCATGAACAGCGAAACGTGTTCTGCCTGAGCCTGCGCATTCGACCGTATCACGATGGCCTGGCTGCAAACGTGGACAGTCGGGACCTTACTGATGGCCGACCGTCACGCCAAGTCTGGCGATAGGGGTGGTGCGCTGCGCCGGGGGAGGTGGGCCATGACGGGTCTGCATTCGGATCGTTCCAGGCGTATGCGCCTGCAGGGCGTCAGCCCTCAGCGAAATAGGCGATGCCTTCGTAACGGAAGAGCGGCAGGGTTGCCTCGACGACATCTCTCTCGGCATCGCTCGCCGTATAGAAATGGGTCCCCGTGTCGGTCCGCAAGAAGCGGTGCACGGCCTGGTATCCTTCGTCGCTACCGGCATCGGCATAGGCTTTGAACGCGGCGCCCTCGTAGATCATGCCGGGCATGGTGGCCTGTATGGCATCGCGCTCGGCGCTGCTCGCCGTATAGAAATGGGCGCTGCTTGCGGTGTCGAAGAAGCGGTAGACGTCGGTCACATCCGGCCCGGCACTGGCGGGCACCTTGAAGACGCTGCCCTCGTACTGGAACTGCGGCGCGGACTGCAGGACGATGTCACGTTCGCCGGCCGAGTTCGTATAGAAATGCAGTCCGGTGTCGGTATCGTAGAAGCGGAAGACGTCACTCGTGGCGACCGGAATCGTCACTGTCGACGTCGCGGGAACGGTGACCTCGACAGCAGTCGCCGGGGGACCGTAGAGGTCCTGCACATGCACGATGTCATCGCTCGACAGCGTGGCGACATCCGTCTGGTAGGCGTACATGATCGAAGAGCGGCTTTCGACATGGGCCAGACCGATCGCGTGACCGATCTCATGGACGGCGGTCGCGAAGAAGTTGAAGGCGCTGCCGCGACCCGATTGGGGCTGCCAGGTGTCATGGAGATCGAAACGGATCTCGGCCTCGATGATCTGCGTGCCGATGTAGCGCCAATGAGCATCCGCAAGGGTGTCGCCGGCCCTGTCGATGTAGGACCAGCCGAGGCGGATGTCGCTTGCAAGATGGTCGGTGATCTCGACGAAATCGATGTTGGCGACCTGCTCCCAAACCCCGAAGGCCTGACGCACGGCTTCCTGGTAGGAAGCATCGGAGATGGCGGCAGCGAAGGTGACAAGTTCGCCCGGCAGCGTCGCGAAGCTCCAGGATACGCGGGGCGTATCCATGCCGGTGCTCCAGGATGCGCCGGTGAAAGGATGTGTGGCCACCAGTTTTCCCTCGCACTGCCAGATCGTCGAGGATAGCTCGCAGACAAAGATTAAGGGTGCGTGAGACAATCACGACGAAAGCGAGCGACCCGGGACATGACGGCCGGTCCGGCAACGCCGGAATATCGAACTGGCCTTCCCGGCGATCTCGCCAGGGGCGTGCACATCCGGCATTTTCTCGTCCCCAGAGGGCCCGGAAAATGAGATTTCCGGGAGGGCTCGCCAATGAAACGAGAAACGCTGAACGCTCCGCCGGAGCACATCAGCCGGATCGTATGTCTACGATGGGAGGCGACGGGACCAGACCGCGGGCTGATCGGCTGATCGCATTATACTGAGAATGCTCTCCGCATTCGCGACACGAACCTGCTCATTCGTGCAGAGCTTGCCGATAAGGCGCGAGCAGGTCCCGCGTCATTTCACCGAGGTGCTGGATCCCGAGCAAGGCCATATTCCGATCGATCTCCGCTGAGAGAAGGTCAATAGCGTAGCGAACACCGGCCGCGCCGGCGACGGACGCGGCGAACAGCATGGGGCGACCGACGAAACAGAACGCAGCGCCCAGCCCGATCGCCTTCAATACGTCGCTGCCCCGCCTGACCCCGCTGTCGAGCATCACCGTCATGGTTCCCGCCTCGGCCAGGACGCCGGGGAGGGCCTGCAACGGGGACAGGGCTCCATCCAGCTGCCGTCCTCCATGATTGGAGACGATCACGCCGTCGCACCCGATCTCCCGCGCCATGGCTGTATCCTCCGGCGAGAGAATGCCCTTGAGGACGAAATTGCCCTTCCAGCGATCCCGCGCCATGCGGACGTGGGACCATGTCAGGCGCTCACGATCGGCAAACGACCGCGCGAGGTTGCGTGCGAGGATCGGTGGACCCTGCGCGACGTCGAGGTTCTCGAAATGCGGCATGCCCTGCGTCCGCAGCGTTCGGAACGCGGTGCCCCACAGCCAGGCGGGACGGGTGACACCCTGCCACGCCAGGCGCGGTGTTGGTTGCAGGGGGGGGGCGAAACCGTTCCGTCTGTCGGTCTCCCGGTTCCCGTTCATCGCCACGTCGACCGTCACCACCAGTGTCTCGAAGCCGGCCTTTGCAATCCGATCGGTCATGGCGATCACGCGGTCGTCGTCACCGGGGAAGTATGCCTGAAACCACTGGCTTCCGGCTTCCTCGGCAACCCGCTCAAGTGAGGTGAGCGACGTTGCGCTGAGGATGGCGAAGGTTCCCCGATCGCGGGCCGCCTTGGCAAGCGCGATGTCGCCGTCATAGGCGGCGAGCGCGCTCAGCCCCATGGGTGCAATCGCGAAGGGGCGTTCGAGCCGTCGGCCGAAGATCGTCACCGACTGGTCCCTGGCGGTGTGGCCGCGCAGTGAACGGGGCATGAAGCCCACCGAGCTGAAGTCGGACCGGTTCCACCGGTGGCTGGTGCCGGTTTCGGCCGCTCCGGCAACATAGCCGAACACCGGCAGCGGCAGGTGGCGGCGGGCCGATGTCTCGAGGTCGTCGAGGTTGTGGACCCTCCGCAAGCGTCGGGGAACAGTCGTGTCAGCTCTTGGGGCAGCCCCAGGTTCCAGGCGCTTCACTGGTGTCTCGGCTGTCATCGGGCTAGTCCGCACCGACGAGTTCGCAGCCTTTCGCGGCCAGCGCCTTGTCGATCCATGACCGCTCGTTTGTTCCCGCCTCGATCGCTGCCAGTTCCACTCGTTCGGCTTCCTGCTTGGCTTCGGTCGCTGCGAGAACGGTTTCTGCCTCGGCCCGGGGGACGCACAGGACACCGTCCCCGTCGCCGATCACGAGATCTCCCGGATGGATGACCATTCCATCGATCGCCACCGGCACGTTGATCTCGCCCGGACCGTCCTTGTAGGGGCCGCGGTGATTCACTCCGGCGGCATACATCGCAAGGCCCGCCGTTCTGATCTCGTCGGCATCCCGGATCGCTCCGTCCACGACGAAACCGGCGACGCCCTTCTTCAGCGCCATCGTCACCATGATTTCTCCGAGGATGGCGTTTGTCGTGTCTCCCCCCGCATCGACGACGATGACGTCGCCCGGCTCAGCCATCTCGATGGCCTTGTGAACCATCAGGTTGTCGCCGGGACGCGTCTTTACGGTCAAAGCCGACCCCGCCATCCTGGTGCCGGGTGCGTGGAACGGTCGGAGCCGGGCTCCGGCCGAGGTCATGCGGCTCATCGAATCCGAGACGTTCGCAACCGGCAAGGCGGCAAATCTGCGGACCAGATCGCCCGCGAGTTTCTCTCGTCTGGAATGGATGCGAAATCCGATTGTCATGAGTGGTTCCTCCCTGTCTGGAATCGTGTTGGCCTGACGGTGCCGTCAGGCCGGAAGCAAGGCTGCGTCGAGGGTGCCCAGAACTTCCTCGACGATGGTCGTCCCGACGCGCTCCAGCCCCCGGTTGGTCGAAGCGCCCAGATGGGGCATTGCCAGGAAGCCGCGAAACGCGAGAAGGGGATTGTCGGCCCGTGGCGGCTCGCAGGCGAAGACATCCGACGCGGCGCCCGCCAGATGTCCGTTCGCCAGCGCTGCGGCCAATGCCGCCTCGTCGACGATGCCGCCGCGGGCGCAATTCACGAGATATGATCGTGAAGGCATGCTCTCGAGCGCACGAGCATCGATGCAGGCGCGGGTCTCGGGTACGAGCGGCATATGGATGAAGAGGAGCCTGGCTCCCCCAAGCAGTGCCGTCAGGCTCTCGGCCCGGGCGACATTTTTCGGCCATTCGGTATCCGGCAGCCCCGGATCGAACGCGGTGACCTCGCAGCCGAAGCCGTCCACGAGGCGGCGCGCAACGGCACGTCCGACGGATCCCAGCCCAGCGATCGCGACCGGCAGTTCGGCCAGTTCAAAGCCGCGGCCCAGGCCGGGCGAGACTGGGCCACCGGCCTTCAGATCCAGCGTGATCTCGTGGATGTTCCGTATGAGGGACAGCGCAAAACCCACTGCCAGGTCGGCAACCGATTCTGCGTTCGCCCCCGGCGTGGTTCGTACGGGAATTCCTCGTTTTGCGGCAGCGTCCACATCGATCGTGTCCGTGCCGACACCGTGTTTGCCAATGACCTTCAGGTTTGGACACGCGTCGATATCAGCGGCGCTGATCCTGCGGGACCGGACGATGATTCCGTCGCAAATGGACGGGAACGGATCCGCTTCGGTCAGGATCACGGCATGGCGTCGCAGATGCTCGAGTGCGGCCGGATGAATCTCGCCGAGGACATGGATGATTGCAGGGCGCGTCATTTCAGGCCCTCGGACAGCCAGGTGACGGCGGTGGTCACGGAGACCGGCGATGGCGGCGGCGCGGTTTCGAGGCGCTGCACGGTGCGCCGGTAGGAGGCGGACACGGCATTCGAGACGGGCAGGTCGAGGCCGGTATCGCGCGCCTGGTCGATGGCCGCTGCGATTTCGTGGCTGCGTCGGGAGGCATGGACGACGTGGGTGCGCACCATGGCGTCCAGAAGCTCGGGAAAAGGCTTCAAGCCGACATCTGTCAGGTTGTCGCGAAGTGCTGCATCCAGGCCCAACCGGTTGGCGGTGGCATAGCACTCGATCGCGATGGCCTCGATTCCCTTCATCAGGATACTGCGCAGGAGTTTGAGACCGCTGGCATCGCCGGCGCACGAGCCGGCAAGGGCCGATGCCTTGAAGCCGAGACGCGCGAGCACTTCGGCAGCATCGTCCGCCGATGGTCCGGCGAGGATAATCGGGACGTCCGCTCCAGCCAGATCGATCGAACCCATGATGGCGCCATCCACGAAGGACGCCGGGCGCCGGTCGAAGGCATCCGCGCATTGCTGCATGAGTGCGCGCGACGATGATGACAGATCGACGTGCAAGAGCGTCGCGTGGCGAGATGCCACCTCGCGGGCAACCGAAAGACTCGCCGATGACGGAACGGCCGCAAGCACGATATCGACTTGCCCAAGGTCTGCGGGAATGGTGGCCTTCACGGGGGCATTCCCCTCATCGGACCCGCTTGCGGGATCGACGAGAACCGTCTCGACGCCGACCTCGGCGAGCTGCGCTGCGATCGCTTTGCCGACTTCCCCGTAGCCGATGACGAGTGCGACGCTGACTGCGGCCCGGTCGTTCACAGCGGACTTCCTCCCTCGGCTGATCTTCGAACAAAAAAAATACAAAACGCCGCGCGATGACAAGCGCTGGATTACTCGGGGAGACCTGCGAGCGATGCCTGTCGATGTGCAACGTACTGAATATGATGGCGAAAAAATATTATCGCCTGATTGTATGCCATTGACCTTTGACGCTGGCGGATTGCGGCGCTAATGGTTTTGTGTCCAGAGGAGGTCGCGGGATCGATTTGATAGCGCGGTTTGGACCCAACGAAACGGGAGGATCCCAATGAGGAAGTCACTGGCACTTGCTGGCGCGCTCGCCGTGTCCGCTCTTATGACCACGGCCGCCCAGGCCGAATATCCGGAGCGTCCGATCCAGATGATCGTGTCGTACTCCGCCGGAGGGGGCACCGACATCGCTGCGCGAACCCTGGTGCCCTATCTCGAGAAGTATCTCGGGGGCGCGACCATCAGCGTTGTCAACCGCCCTGGAGCTGGCGGGGAGATCGGGTTCACGGCGCTGGCCCAGGCGAAGCCGGATGGCTACACCATCGGCTTCATCAACACGCCGAATTTGCTGACGATCCCGATCTCGCGCGATACGCGCTACGAGATGTCGGACATCGAGCCTGTGGCGAATGTCATCTACGATCCCGGTGCATTCAGCGTGCGTCCGGACGCGAACATCTCCAACCTCGATGAGCTGATCGCCTTCGCGAAGGACAATCCCGGCGCCGTGACCTACGGCACGACCGGAATCGGATCCGACGACCATCTCGCGGCTCTCGCCTTCGAGCGCCAGGCCGGCGTGAAGTTCGAGCACATCCCGTTCTCGGGCAATGCCGATGTTCGGGCTGCCGTGCTTGGCGGGCACATCATGATGGCGTCAATGAACATCAGCGAGACGGTTCCCGACGCCAAGGAGGGTACACTCGTGATTCTCGGCCAGATGGCAGAGACGCGGTGGGACGGCGCGGCAGATATCGAGACGTTCCAGGAGCAGGGCTATGACGTGATCATGGGGTCTGATCGCGGGCTCGGGGCCCCGGCCGGTCTCCCCGAGGAGGCGCTCGCCAAGCTGCAGGCTGCGGCCGAGAAGGCGGTTCAGGATCCCGAGTTCCGGGCCGCGGCCGAGAAGCAGGATCTGGCGCTCGCCTATCAGGATGCGCAGACGTTCCGCCGGCACATCGAGGCGCTGAACGCAAGCCTGCTGCAGCTCTGGGAAGACCAGCCCTGGATCGAACAGGACTAGTTCGACCGAATGGCCGGCAATCCTATGCCGGCCATTCCTGACATGGGTGCGGTTCGGGGGGTAATCGCAATGAACAGACGAGTCGTCGAACTGTTTGCAGCTGTCGCTGTCGGGCTCATCTTTACGATGCTTCTGGTCGAGTCGTTCCACTACCGGGGCCAGTCATCCTACATGCCGATCGCCACGACAGGCCTTGCCGTAATCCTGTGTGCGGCATGGGCGGCCCAGTCTGCCAGGTTGCTGGTGACCGGACGCGGCGATCGATACGACGCGACGCCCGCAGACTTCGGCAGGTTCGCACTGGTGGTCGGGGTCGGCATTCTTTACGTGCTCGGCGTGACGTTTGTCGGCTTCTTTACGTCGACGATCATCATGGTTCCCGGGCTCGCCTTCGCCCTTGGCTACAGAAGCTTGAAGGTCGCGATCGTCGCGACCATCGGCTTCATCGTGGTTCTCTACGGCGTCTTCGAACTGCTCCTTTCCATCCCGCTTCCGCAGGAAGCGCTGTTCGGCATGACGGGGCTCTAGGAACATGACCGACATTTTCGCCAATATCGCGGCCGCTGCCCCTACATTGCTCGATCCCGCGGTGATCCTTGCCATGATTTTCGGGACGGCGATCGGCATCGGTGTCGGAGCGCTGCCCGGTCTTTCGGCGACGATGGGCATTGCGGTTCTCATCCCTTTGACCTTCGCGATGCCGCCGCTGGTGGCACTGGGCATGATCGCCGGCATCTATAATGGAGCGATGTATGGCGGCTCGATCCCCGCCATTCTCCTGCGCATTCCCGGGACCCCGGCCGGCATCGCGACCGTCTTCGACGGTCACGAAATGGCCAAGCAGGGGCGAGCACGTCTGGCGCTCGATATCTCGCTGGTCTCTTCGTCCATCGGAAGTGCGATCAGTGCGGTCGCGCTGCTGCTCGTGGCGCCGCCGCTCGCCGCGGTTGCGCTTCAGTTCAGTCCTGCGGACTATTTCTGGCTTTCGATCTTCGGATTGACGACGATCGCCGTGCTTCTGGCCGACAATCCGGTGAAAGGCTTCTTGTCGGCGTGCTTCGGCCTGGTTCTCGGAATGGTCGGCATCGACAGCCTGTCGGGCATCGAGCGCTTCAGCTTCGGTAGTCTCGATCTCTTGTCGGGCGTCGACATCATCGTCCTGTTGACGGGACTTTATGCCATCCCCCCGGCGATCGACCTTCTGATCGGGCGCAAGGAAGTGCAGGTGGGGAAAATCGATCTCGGCGACAAGACGGATGGCATCCGGTGGCGGAGTCTGATCCCGACCTGGTGCAGATCGTCCGTCATTGGCCTGTTCGTTGGCCTTATCCCCGCGCTTGGCGGGAATATCGCCGCGCTTCTCGCGTGGAACGAGGAGAGAAGATGGTCGAAGAACCGTGACAATTACGGGAAGGGCGAGCCCGCCGGCCTCGCTGCTCCGGAATGCGCCAACAACGCCGATACCGCCGCCACGTTGATTCCGGCATTGACGCTCGGCATCCCCGGCAATGCGGTCGCGGCGGTCATTCTCGGGGCCCTGCTGGTGCACGGACTTCGGCCTGGGCCGGAACTCTTCCGCGACAATTCTGTCGTTGTCTATGGCTTCATGCTGACCATGCTTGTCACCGCCGGCATGATGTTCGTCATCGGCAAGGTCGGCGCGCGAGCCTACATCAATATTCTCAGAGTGCCGCGCCGCCTGCTCGGGCCGATGATCGTCGCGCTGACTGTGGTCGGCATCTACGCGATCCACAACAGCCTGTTCGAGGTCTGGCTGATGCTCGGCTTCGGCCTTGTCGGGTTTGCCATGGAGCGCATGTCGATACCAACGGCCCCGGCTGTGCTCGCTGTCATTCTGGGTCCGATCGCGGAAGAGAATCTGCGGCGGGCATTGCTCATCTCCCGGGGTGACCTCTGGTATCTGGTCTCGAGCCCGGTATCATGGGGCCTTCTCTGCCTGGTTGCAGTCGCCGTGATTGCTCCTGTGGTTTCCCGCGTCAGACAGCGTGGCAGGAAGGCGAAACCGGGGAACGGTGGCGACCGGAGTGCCGAGACAGCATGAGCGTCAGCAACAATGTGTATGAGGAACTCCGGCGCCGGTTGATCACAGGGCACTACGATCCTGGTTCGCCGCTCAAGGAGGAGCATGTCGCCGCAGATCTGGGCGTCAGCCGCACGCCGGTGCGTGCAGCCATCCAGCAACTGGTTTCCGAGGGGCTTCTGGAGTCTGGTGCCAAACGTGGCGCGATCGTCAAGGAATGGCGCGAGGAGGACGCCGAGGAGATCTTCCAGCTTCGCATTCTACTGGAGGGGCGGGCGACTGCGCTCGCTGCCCGCAAGATGTTGCGGGACGACATCGCCAGAATGCAGTCTTACAATGAGACCATTGCGGAAGCCGTGGAAACGAAGAAGCCTGGCTATCTGGACGCGATCCATCGAGCCAATCTTGCGTTCCATATGGCGCCGTACGAAGCCTGCGGCAGCGCCCATCTCAGGATGTTCGGCGCGAGCCTCCTGGAATACCCGCTCGTGATCGGCGGCTTTTACATATACTCCGAGGCCGACATGCAGGAGAGCATTCGTCAGCATACCGAGATCATCTCGGCGATCCGTGCCGGGAACGAAGACTGGGCGCGGTCCGCGGTCTCCTGCCACCTGTCTGCCGCGGTTGTTCGCTTCAGACGCTCTCGCAGTAACGAAGCACAGCGCAAACGCGATACTGTCGGACCATCGCGAGGCGGGCCGGTACCGCTGCGCGCAACCAGTCCTCGCTCCGCCTGAGCGTCCGCTCTCCATCCGATAAACCGCGACCGCTTCCCGGCGTGACCTTGGGTTTCACCGTGGTCCAGGCGGGCCTCTTCATGCGGCGGAACCATGGCCTGCCCACAGTGCCGTAAACGCGCTCAGGATGCCCGGTGCGTTCCGCTTGCTTCAAGGACAAGGTCGGTGAGCAGCTAGCTGCCCTTGAGAGTCGTCTGCCGCCTGTCGAACTCTCTCAGGCGGCTGTGGCAGCTGTAGATCGGCGCTCCGGTGCCGAGCGGGGGCGCGATCTCCAAGCCGATCACCGGCATCCCGATGGATCGCCGCCGGGGACTGCCGCGATCCGGCCCAGTGCCTGACCGACGGAATCCTCAGCAGCTGTGGGGAGGTCGCACATTTGAGACAGACGACGTGAACGGTAGGATCACGTGAAGACCCTGCGACGTATGGCTTTGAGGAGGCCGCATACGACCGGACCGTTTGAGACAGAAACGTCGTTTCAGCTCCCGAATGGCGCAAGTTCTGCGACAGAACCTGAACAGAAAATCGACATAAGCGCGTCGCACGCCTCAGATTATACCCGAAACCCGATCCATCGAACCCTGCCGGCGATATGCAGGCGCTCCATGACGTCTGGCGGAACGCGCTCCGGCGAATAGCGCGGATTATCGGAATGGAGGGTGACGGTGCCGTCGAGCTGATGTTCGACACGCTTCACCAGTAGCTCATCGCCTCTGACGATCACGTAGATGCAGCCAGTCTTCACATCGTCAGCCGTAATGGCGGTGTCGACAAGGGCAAGGGCACCATCGGGAATGCCGGAGCCGTCAGGCCGCGTCATGCTGTCGCCTTCGACGGTGATCGCGGCCGTGGCGCTGGGACGAAGGCCGAGAGAGCGCAGCCAGCGCTCCGAAAAGCCCATCATCTCCGCAGCCTCGTGATCAACCGGCACCAAGCCTGGCCCTGCGGAGGCTGATGCGGCAACGCGCCGAACTGAAACAAGATCGCTTCCAGCAACTGGAGGCGAAGGTTGCGTTAAAGGCTGCTCTTGACCTGGTCGCATTGGGCCGCGCCCGGTGGCAAGCCACTCCAGGTTCACGCCGGCACCGGCGGCAATTTGCGAGGCTTTATCCAAGCCCGGCATAGATCCTTCCTTCAGGTATTTTCTGAAGGCGCTCACAGTCATGCCGATGCGCTTGGCGAACGCAGTAGGGTTCTCTTTGCCGAGCGCAGCTTCCAGTCGGGCAACGAACGCTTCCGAGTTTGAAGTGTCGAACTCGGAACTCGCTTCCGACTTCACGACCCCTCTTCCGACTTCGACGAATGCATTGTTCCGCAACAGCTTTCGCGGCCTTGCTCGACGATCGGCGCCAAGGACGAACTCGGAAGTGAGAAAGTGACACCGGAGAGGTTGACTATCGCTAAAGGCACGCTCAATATCTCACCATAGTGAAAATAACACACGATCGAGGCAGATCGTGCGGAGGTTGAGATGGATCGACGAGGCTGGGACCGCTTCGACATCATGCGGGCGCTTCGAGCGAAGCAGACCAACCTGACGCAACTGGCCGTCGCCAACGGTCTGGACCCTTCCGCGTGCAAGCATGCAGTCAGGCGCCCGTCTCTCGGCGGCGAGATTGCGATCGCCAACGCTCTCGATCTCGATCCGACCGTATTGTGGCCAGACCGCTATCGCGAACCTCTCACCAGACTGCGTTCTAACGCGTTAGAGGCCTTCCGGGCGAGTCAAAAAAAATCGCGCCCCGCGGCACACCCTCCGGTGTCCGCATGAGCGCGATCGTCTGTTTCTTCGACCCATCGGGAAACCGGCGCCAAGCGCCGGGTCCTCTTCAGTGCCATCTCACATCACGCACGCACATTCGCCGTCAGGTGGTTGTGGCGTACGCGCACGAAAACGCCGGCTCGGGCATCTCACCTACCGAACCGGCGCTTCACTGGTCTTCGTCTGACCGAACACGTCCAGCATCTCACCTCTGGAGCGCGTCTATGCTCATTGTTCTCACGTCACCTTCTTCGTCAAGCCTCCGGTTGTCGGTCTCTCACCACCAGCAACCAGCGCCGCTCGCCGCCGAAAACCAATCTAGGTCAGGAAGGGGCGCAGAATGTGCAGAGAATCTCCGCACGAGGTGCGTAAAATGAGCACCGAGGCGATCAGCGAACAAGTCAACCGCATGGTCCGCATGGAAAGCCGCGGCTGGGGCGATCAAGCCCCCGCGCTGCAGCGGATCGCACGCAATTATCGCATTCCTTTCGGCACTCTGGACAACATCCGCACTGGTCGCGCCAAGCGCATCTTCTCGGACGTGCGCGACGCGATCCGGGCGGCCTATCTCGACATGTGCGCGAAGGAAATCCGCAAGTGGCAGCAGGAACTGGCGATTGAACGCGCCAAAGGAAACATCGACGATGATCTTGAGAATATGGAGCGGGAGGCTTCGGACCTGGCTGCGCGCATTGCGGAACGCCAGTCGCGGATCGGAGGTGAGCAATGAGCCCCGCCGTAACGCGCGCTCCATCGAGCCATCTCCGCCACATTCCGATCGACAAGATCCGCATTGGGGAGCGACAGCGGTCGTTCGATCCCGCTTGGGCGGAGGCCATCGCCGCGACGCTGCCGACGATGGGCATGAAGACAGACATCGAGGTTTCGGCCGAGGGTGACGGTTTCCGGCTGATCGCCGGGCGCCACCGCCTGGAAGCTGCCAAGATCGCCGGTTGGACCGATATCCCTGCGAAGATACTCGTGCTCGACGAGCGCGATATCGATGCGTCAGCCGCCTTCCATGAGGCTATCGAAAACCTGATGCGGCGCGAGCTGATCGCGCTCGACCGAATGGCACACCTGTCGGCTGCGAAAGAGGCTCACGACAAGCTCTATCCGCAGGCCGCGAGGCGTGGCCCGAAGACGAAAGCCGACGAGGCTAATTGGGCAACTTTTCCCCAAATAGCGTTCTCGAGGGATGTCGCTGAGAGAGTGGGCTTTTCCGAAAGTCTCGTGAAGAAGCTCATCGCCGCCTACCGGTCATTCGACACAAAGACCCGCTTGCGCATCCAGGGTTCCGGCGTTGCCGACAAGCAGAGCGAGTTGATCGCGCTATCGAAGCTGGAGCGGCCCGTCCAGGCTCGCGTGCTCGACTACATGCTGTCGACGCCACCGCAGGCCGCGAACGTCGCCGACGCCATTGCCGCGATCAACAATGAGGCGCGGCCGGATGCGGGCGAGCGCCGGATTGTCCGATACGCGGAAACCATCAAGACGATGCCAGTCGAGGAGCGGGACCGCATCTTCGACGCGGCCGAAGACGCCGTGCGGGACTACGCAGAGCGACGGGGGTGGCTATGAGCTTTCGACTTTTCGCCGCTCGAATGAGAAGTGCCATCCTTGGCGGGGCCAAAACGCGTCCTCAGCCTCCTGCGCACGGCGTAACGCTGACTGAACTGCCTCCATCATTTCCGGGCCAGGAGATGGATGCTCGCAGTCGCTGCCGATCGCTTCCAGAATATGCGCTGCCTCAAGCGATAGCTGGATCAGGGCCACATACAGCCACAGGCGATCACGGTCGGTTGCCAGACGTCGAGCTTGCGCAGCTACGGCATCGGTCCCGCCAGCGGCGATTGCTCGAAGTGCCGCGTCGTTCGCGTCCATCCACGCAGCGAAATCCTTGCCTACAGTTCCCGGCCGTAGCTGATCGTTCCAGCACTCCTCAAAGCGCTCCTCCAACAGGATCTGGCGAAGCTGGACCGCGTATGCGCGAAGGATTTGCTGCTGCTTCTCAAACATCGGGAGATGAAACCCGATGAGCGGAAAAGAGTCCATCGCGCCGAAGGAATGGATGACCGCCGCTGAGATCGCCCGGCTGAAGCTAACGGCGACGCCCCATACGGAGCGTGGCATCAACCTGATCGCCTCCAGCGAAGACTGGCGCGAAAGCACCCTCGCTCGCAGGCGATCGGGCCGTGGCGGCGGCTGGGAATATCACTTCAACCTTCTGCCCGAGGCGGCCATCAATGAGGTCGTCCGGCGCTTTCAAGATCTGGGCCGTGACGCCAAGGGCCGCGAGCTGGCAAAGGCTGCCGGCACAGAGCTCGTCCGCGCCCAGCCGGAGGCGGCAAAGCTCAACGGGCGCCAGCGCGGCATCATGGAAGCCCGCGCGGCGGTCCTGACGGAGGTCGACCGGCGGGTGCTTTGCGGCGCCGGCTCGCAGTCGAAGGCGATCAACCAGCTGATCCTTGATCTCAATGCGATCGCCGACCGCGGCGAGCATGATCATCTTCTCGACGCCGCGCGGGCTGCTTCGAAACAGAAAAGCGTCCCCTCACGCGCCGAGATATATCGGTGGCTGAAGGCGCGTCATGAGATGGGCCTGGTTGGCCTTGCGCCGCGCCCCGAGAACGTCAAAAAGCCGCTCCCCGATTGGTTCGAAGGCTGGCTGAAGCACTATGCCCGCCCAGCCAAGCCCTGCATTACGGATGCGCTGGACGAATATCGCAGGACGCTGCCCGACAAGTCGCAGGCGCCGACCTATGACCAGGTGCGCCGAGCGCTCGGCAAGCTCGGGCCGCTGGAGCGCGTCTCCGGCCGCGAGGGCAAGCTCGCGATGCGCAAGCGGCTCGCCTACGTCTCGCGCGACACGACCGAATTGTTGCCGACCACGGTCTATGTGGCGGACGGCAAGATGTACGACGCCGAGATCGCGCACCCGATCCACGGACATGCGTTCCGGCCTGAACTGTCCTCGATCATCGACGCGGCGACGCGCGTCTGCGTCGGCTGGTCGGCGGACCTGTCGGAAAAGGCTTTCGCGGTCGCCGAGGCGCTGCGTCATTCCTGCGAAGACTTCGGCATTCCGGCGCTGTTCTACACCGATCGCGGCCCTGGCTACATCTCGAACACGATGTCCGATCCGGTCATCGGCTTCCTGTCGCGCGCCGGGATCACCGGCATGAAAGCCTTGCCCTACAACGCGCAGGCCAAGGGCATCGTCGAGCGCCTGAACCAGATCTACACGAGGTCGGCCAAGCGCTTCGTCACCTATATCGGCGCCGACATGGACCGCGAGGCCCGGCATCTCGCCTACAAGGCGACACGCGGCGAACTGAAGGAATTCGGAACGTCGAAGACGCTGCCGAGCTGGCAGGCTTTCCTGGACGAGATCGCCGAGACCATCGCGACCTACAACAACACGCCGCATTCGGCGCTGCCGACGATCCGCGAAGGCGGTCGCAAGCGGCACATGACACCGATGGAAATGTGGGACGCCAAGTGCGCCGACGGCTTCGCACCGATCCTGCCTGACGAACTGGAAGTCCAGGAGATGTTCCGGCCATACGAGATCCGCAAGACGCGGCGTGGCCTCATCGAGTTCAACACCAACAGCTACTTCCTCCACGACCTCGAAAACATAGACGGCGAAGAGGTCGTCGTCGGCTACGACACGCTCGACGCCCGCCAGGTCTGGGTGCGCAAGCTCGACAAGACGCCGGAGGGCAAGCGCCCGGGAGCATTCCTGGGCGTCGCGGTCTTCGAGGGCAACAAAACCCGCTACGTGCCGCTGTCGGTTGATCAGGCTGCGCAGGAAAACCGCACCAAGGGTCGCATTCGCCGCCTCGACGACAAGCGGGACCGGGCCGAACTGGAGCTCAAGCCCTGGCTGCAGCTCGAACTGGCAGCCAATCAACCTCTTTCGGTCGGCGATCTCACCTCGCCGTCCGGAAAACCGGTCCAGGTAGGACCGGCAAACCCATCGGCGACGGCCAAGCCGATGGCGGCCAACGATCATGTCGTTGCGCCGAAGGAGAGGCTGGGGCCGGACGGTCGACCGCTGTTCGGCGACGATGTCGCCTATGCAGCGTGGATCGTGGCCCATCCGGACCAGTCCGGCCCCGATGATGTCGAGATCATCACCGGCATCCTCTCCAGCGCCAACACCCGAGACATCCTTCGCGCCAAGGGGATCGACCTGGAGGCCCTGAAAAGCCTTCGCCGGTCGATCGCCTGACGGATGTCGCTTCGCATCTCACGAGGACACCCATGAAACCCGATTTCGTCGAAACCGATAACGTCCACCGCTTCAAGGCCGCGCTGACGGCCATGGAAAACCGCGGCGCCGATGAGGCCTGCCTGATGGTCGTCGATGGCTCGCCCGGCCTGGGCAAGACCAGTGCGCTGTATCATTGGGTTGCGCAGACCGGCACGATCTATCTGCGCGCCAACGCGGAGTGGCGCCCGAGCTGGTTTCTCGAGGATTTGCTCAACGCCTTCCGCATCCGGCCGCAGCACTCGTTTCAGAAGCGCTTCCAGCAGTCGATGGAAGCGCTGCTGATGCGCCAGCAGCAGCACATGATGGCGAAGAAGACGTTCGCCGTCGTGATCGACGAAGCTGATCACATCAGCCGCAAGCGCGAGATCATGGAGACGATCCGCGACTTCTCGGACGGCGGCAACATTCCGTTCGTGCTCGTCGGCATGGGCAAGATCCGCGACAACCTCGCCCGCTACCCGCAGGTTTCGTCGCGCATCTCGCAATATGTCCGTTTCGAACCGGCGAGCTTCGAGGACGTGTCCCGCTTCGTTGCCGTCAAGAGCGATGCGGCGGTCGCTCCCGACCTGATGACGTTCATTCATCGCGTTTCCGGCGGGTTCAATCGCGAGATCAAGGAGGCGATCTCAACGATCGAGACCTTCGCCGGTCGCAACAAGATCGGCCAGGCGGACCGGCCGGTCACGATGGCCGACATGTCCGGCCAGTTCCTCGTCAACGATCGCAAGACCGGCATCGCCGTCCACGTTCCGGAGGCGCATTGATGTCGACGGAAAGCGAACGTCAGATGCGCGTCCTCAAGCTCCTCTGCGAGCTCGGACCGATGAACACGGTGGCGCTGACGCGCAAGTGTCGGTTCGGGCTGATGGAGACGGCGGGGGCGGCTTCCTTGCTGATCCTGCGCGGCCTGGCCGAGCGCTCGATCGAGGGGGAGTTTTCCGCAACGCCCGAAGGGCTCGCGTTCGAAGCAAGCGGCGCCAAGTTCCGCAGCGGACCTGTCCGTCAGCGCGGCCTCATGAAGGTCAGCCAGGACACACTCCGCCAGCGTGCCTGGACCGCCATGCGGCTGCACCTGCGGTTCACGATCGACGATCTTGTGATGCTCTCCGCCCGCAGCGGCGATCGGCAGCCGCATGCGGCGTTGCAGCGATATCTCTCCACGCTGTGCAAGCATGGCTACGTCGTTCGGCTGCCGAAGCGCGCATCGCGTTCCGCGCCGACCTCGAACGGCGCGGTCGTCTATCGCCTGCTGCGCAACACTGGCGATCGGGCTCCCACCGTCAGCCGCCAGGGCGAACTCATCGACCGCAACGAGGTGGCGGCATGACGACGCTTTTGAAGCTCGACGATCGCTGCCAGAGCCTCGTCGCCGATGCGATCGCGCGGCACGGGTCGATCAAGGCAGTGGCGGCGCTGATCGGATATTCGCGCACCGCGTTAAGCCTGGCGCTGAGCGGCGGCTACCGGGCCAACAGCCTGAAGCCGCTGGAGACGGCCATCATCGACGCGCTGGCCACCCGGATCGCCTGTCCGCATCTGGCCGCCGATATCTCACCCGCCGTTTGCCGCGACCATCGCGAGCGACCCATTCCGACCGCCGACCCGCGTGCGCTTCGCCATTGGCAAGCCTGCCGGTTCTGCCCGGAAAACCCGAGCGCAAGCTCATCTCACACGCACCCCCAGAAGCCGTCTCACCCGGCGAAAGGAAAGACCCATGCTCAGTGATGCCATTCGCGAGAGCCGCGAACAGTTCAGGACCGCCACACCCGCACTGAAGGAAGCCGTGCGCCAAGTGCTGCCGGGCTTCGATACCGATCTGCACCTTTGGGAAGTCACCGCACGCGATCTGGAAGGCAGGATCGCGTTCCTGGACGAGCTGGCGCGGCCGGCGGACTTTGCCGAGCCGTTGATCGCGCCGCCGGAGGAGCGGCCGGCGAAGACCGCCTGTCACGGCATACCGGAGCTGGCCCGTCGCCTCACGTCGGGAGGTGCGAAATGAACGCGGTCAAACCGATCGTACGGCGGGAAGTGGAACACCTCTTCAAGGCCGAAGAACTGTCACGCGCCGCGCGCCGGCTGATCATTGGCGAGAGCCCAGCCAGTCTGGAGGCATGCGCCTCGTCCGCAACGTTCATCGATCAGGCGATCAGCGAGCTGGTCGCGGCACGATCCGCGCTGAACGCAGATGCGCGGATCATGGACGGCGACGTGCCGGTCATCGTGGTGAGGACGCCATGAGCGCGATCGACACGTTCATCCCACCGGTCCATCCGGTGACACTGATCGCCCACGAGGTCGCGCGTCTGCGCCAGGTTGATTATCACGACCTGGTGTCGGAGCGCCGCACCCGAAAGCTGGTGAAGCCCCGACATGAGGCGATGTATCTCGCCAAGAGGCTGACCCCGGCGTCGGTGCCGGCAATCGGTCGGCGCCTGGGCGGACGCGATCACACGACCGTCCTGCATGGCATCCGCAATGTGGAGATGCGGATTGCCCACGTGTTCGGTTACGGCGACGAGCTTGAAGGGCTCGAAGCCGCGATCGCACCCAAGCTTCCTGTCCGGCGCAACTTCGATTTGGTCCCCGTTACGGACATCGATCCCCTCGATGTTGCACAGCGTGTTCGCGAGGCGCTCGACCGGAAAGTCTCGATCGAATTGTTTGCGGACGAGGTCGGGGCCATGGCCACGGCGCTCCTTGCCGCGGATCAGAGCATCCGGGACCTGCAGGAGGAGCTGGCAGAGCGGCCCCGCGTGTCGATTGCCCGTCCGGCTGTTCCCGTCGTGGAGAAGCCGAAACTGCCCACTGTGCGGACAGTCCGGAACGATCCCACCCGGAAGACGGCCGAAGCGGTCGTCGCGGCATGGGATGCCTTCCAGTCGGCGCAGTTCTCGAAGGGCGAGCGGTTCGCCCTCCAGAAGCTCCATCGCACACTCACTCACCTCAAGGCCGACATCTCACCGGCCACCCGTCAGAAGGATCCGCGCTCATGACCACCACAGCCGCGAAGACGATCGACGACACGGCCGGCACGATGATGGAAGGGCCGCAGAACGAAACCCCGATGCGCCCCGCCGGCGCAATCGAGGCGAACGGCAAGGTTCTGTGGCCCGACACGCGAGGCAGCTTCGTCCCGGAGGACCTGATCAAGCCGGAGGATAAGATCGAGGACGAGATGGTCCGCAAGACCACCGCGTTCGCCCGTAGCCTTTCCGACCAGATCGCCAGGTTCAAGGCTCACGCCTTCGCCGACGTCGGCGATCTGCAGGCGTTGCTTGCCCAGGAGTACGGTGCGGCCAAGGGTGGCAAGAAGGGAAACGTGACGTTCCTGTCGTTCGATGGCCTCCTGAAGGTGCAGGTCCAGGTGGCCGACATCATCGAATTCGGGCCGCAGCTGCAGACGGCGAAGACGCTGATCGACGAGTGTCTGAACGAATGGTCGGCTGACAGCCGGTCGGAAATCCAGACGATCGTCACGCGGGCGTTCAACACGGACAAGGAAGGGCAGGTGAACCGGGCCGAGCTCTATCGTCTGCGCGGACTGGCGATCGAGGATCCGCGCTGGAAGCGGGCGATGCAGGCGATCACCGACGCATCGCGGGCGATCGGCTCGCGAGAATACGTGCGCTTCTACGAGCGCGACAGCTTCGAGGGCGCCTGGCGGGCGATCACCATCGACCTGGCGAGCGCGTGATGGCTGAGGCAACCAAGAATGCCGCCATCCTTGTCGAGATGCCGCTCAAAGGTGGTGGCGGTCATCGTGCGGTCGCCTCAGCGCAGGACGGCACGATCCGTGTCTTCAAGATAGTCGACACGTCCGAGGCGCACCGGCCAGAGCTGTCATTTACGATGGCGTCGGCTGAACGCCTTGCCGAGCTGATCCTCGCTGGCGACGAACATGCGATGACGCTGCCTGGAGCCGAACGCATGCTGGCTGCGGCCCTTCTTGTGGGGATGCAATGATGGCGAAGCGCGTATCGCATCTCCAGGCCTGCATGGGCAGTGACCGCGACGGCAAGGCCGTTCTCGCCGGAGATCGGGTCACCGTCACGCTCCCGAACGTCAAGGTGGTTCGCTGTTTCAAAAACGGCGGACTGCTCATCGAAGGAAAGGACGGCAAGCGCCGGCCTGTTGCCCCAGGCACTTTCACCGTCGTCGAAGAGGCGCGGTCATGAACACACACGCGATCATCCACATCGCCGCAAAGCAGCTCGACATGGACGAGACGGATCGCCGGTCGCTTTATGAGTGGGTGACGGGCAAATCCACGCTCACCAGCATGAGCGAGGCGGACCGCGAGGGCGTGGTCCGCGAATTGAAGCGTCTCGGCTTTCGGGTGAAGCCGAGCGCCAGGCGGGCGAGTGCCAGAGCGGATACAGCCCGGAAGGCGAGCGGCAAGGCCTATGTTCGTCTGATCTTCGCCTTGTGGCGTTCGATCGGCGAGCACGGCGGCCTGCGCGACAGCTCGGCTGCGGCGTTGAAAGCCTTCGTCGAAAAGCGCACCGGCGTATCGGACCCGGACTGGCTCACCTATGCGCAGGCCGATCCGATCATTCGGGCGTTGAAGGACATGGAAGCGCGGGCGAAGGCCGGCGAGAAGGGGGCGTCATGAGGAAGCGCAGAACCCAGACGCGCCTGCTTTCCACTGAGGAAGGTGCACAGCTTGCGGCCCAGCTTAATCTGGCGCCGTTGGTGCCCCGTATTGAGGACGACTTCCGGCTAACGGGCCAAGTCCGGCTTTGGCGTCGCCCGGACGGGAGATGGACCGGCCGATTTGTATTCAGAGGTGCTGGCGGATCCTCGATGACGTTCACGCTTCGCGGACTGTCCCTAAACTGATCGGGAAGAAACCACTTTGATCGCGAGTCGACTCTCGGTTGAAAAGCCGGAAGTATCCTTCCCTTAGTTAGCGGAGGGAATGCGTGGCAAAACGATTCGTGAGCAAGACCTTGAGCCTCAAACGTGCGACAAGCCTTCGGGATTTCGGAGACGTTGGCACGCTCGAAGAGGTTCTTCGGCGGATTGCAAGTTCGATACCCGATCGAGCCCAGCGACGCGTAGCCTCGGGCGATAAGGTTCTGGAGTGTCGGCAAATTCAGTCCGGCAAAGGTTTCGTTTCAGCGCACTTCGTCGCTTTCATACCTGATGATCCGGTCGCGCTCATACCTCACCGAGACACCGACTTGTCGTTGCTGCGGCCGCCACCTGAGAGCGATTTTCTTGACGGGGAGCTGATGTTCCTGGTCGCTAGGAACGACGTGGTAGTGTGCCGGTGCGGCCTTCACGAGAACGCAATCTTAACCTTCGTCGAGGGTTTGGCAGGCGCCTCAGCAATGGAGACTGAAGACGTCAGCTTCATATTGACCAACCGGGTCGACGTAGATGCCTTGGACCTTGTACGCCGCGAGGGGGTCGGGGAAGTGCAATTTCGTGGGGCCGCGAGCAAGACAGCCATCGGCGAAGTCGAGCGGCTTTCAGGCCGTTCTATGCGCGAGAAATTGATAGACAATGTGACCGAGACGGTGAATGCCCTGCTCGCCCGCGACCCGCAAGTTGAACCGGAGATGGACGATCTTAAGGTCGAGGTTTTTCTGAAATTCGACAAGCGTTCAGGAACGGAGATCGCGCAGAGACAACTGGTCGAGGTTGCAGAGGATGTGCTGGAAGACGATGATGGGGGCTTCATAATCACAACGCTGACGGGACGAAAGATTCGGCCGGAGGACGTGCTCTTGAATAAGCCCATTCGGCTCGAGCCTTTTGGAAAGTCGGTTGCGTACACCCAGGTAAGAGCCGAACTGATCGCGTACCTGGAAGAGCTACAAGCTCCGCCCGTTTGACTAAGGCCAACATCGCCATGCCTCAGAGGCGTACATTGCTGGCATACTGGGCATTCGTCTTTTTTGCAGCGGCGTGTGGCGTCGGAGCTTCGTTGCTGTTCCAGCCCTTGATCCATGCCAATGAGAACGCGGCGAATGTCATCGTTACCGTGTTTTCGATCCTGGCAGGCTTTCTCATCGCGATCATGTCGCTGCTCGGTGATCAATCCGTTTTGCCGGGCAGCTGGAAGATGGCGTCCGTGCAGCGGCAGGTGATCCGCAACAAGCTCATCCGCCAGAAATGGCTCTTTTACGTTTATCTGACGACGCTTTTACTAATTTTCACTGCGTCGCTTATCTGCACCGAGTATCCGGTGACGACCATCTGGCTGGAGCACATCTATCTAGGGCTGGCGGTGTTCGCCTTTCTTCTGTCTTTCCGTCTCCCGGCGACACTGATGGAAGTCCAGACCGATCGGGTCGATGCGGTCGTCGGCGCACGGCGTAAGGCATCTGCGCCAATCGACCGAAACTGACTGCGGCGGTGCCGGAAGAAACCTGTTGGCCGCAGACTCGCTGAGGCGACGGTCGATTGTTCGATGGTTTGCATTCCTACCGATCCGCGCTATCCCGAACGCCTCACATCTCACACGCGACGGGGCCTGCATTCTGCACGTGTCTGATTTCTTCGGGTTTTCGCATTCTGACGGCATGGAGCGGCGATCCCATTCGGGCGGCGAGGCCCGCACGATTGAGGCCGACGCGAACCCGACCGAAGAGCACCTGACCGAAGCGACGGCATCCCCGTCGATCCGCGGCCTCATCCATGTGATCGGGGCGCAGGCGACACGTGTGCTCTGCGCACGTCTCGGCGGGATGACAAGGGACATTGGTCCCCCCAACCAGATGTTCGTCGATGCCATTGGGAGAGAGGCGGCGGAAGCCCTGCGCGCCTATCTTGGACCCGGCCGCATTCACATTCCGCGCCAGCCGTTGTCGGCAAAAGCGCGATGGAAGCTTGTCTGGCAACTTGATGACGAAGGCCTGACCCGTCACGAGATTGCCCGGCGTACCGATATTGGCGAGCGGCAGGTCTACCATATCCTGTCGCAACGGCCGCGGCGCCTGCCGCCCCCCATCAGGCAATCCGACCTCTTCATGCCTTGATCATTCTGCTCTAGGTCGGACCGCTCAACCGGCGGTGCTCCTCCCGACGACGCAAGGCCCGACCGGCCCCTGCAGTCTTCATGCTGCAGACTTCATGCTGCACTCTGCACGTTCCAGCCTAAGGCCCTCAAACGGCACTCTCACGGCATGATCATTCTTGCCGTTCCCCCTCCGTTTGACAGGTGCCGCGATGTTCTCCGCCGCTGAACGCCGCGCGGTCGGCGAAATCGCCCGTGCCGAGGGCATCGGCCCCGAAGCCCACGTCCTCGCCATCACCCAGGTCGAGAGCAACGGCGTCATTTTCGCGAACGTCGATGGCCGCCAAGAGCCGCTGATCCGGTTGGAGGGCCATATCTACTATCGCCGCCTGTCCGGTGCCGCGCGAGATCGCGCCGTTGCCGCCGGCCTTGCTCATCCGAAAGCCGGTCGCGTCAAGAACCCGCGATCGCAGAAGGCGCGCTGGGACCTTCTTCATCGAGCAATGGCGATCGACGCCCAGGCGGCACTGGAAAGCTGTTCCTATGGCGTCGGCCAGGTCATGGGGTTCCACTGGGCGGCGCTCGGCTATGCGAGCGTCCAGGCCTTCGTGGCGAAGGCGCGAGAGGGGCTCGCCGGCCAGGTTGAGCTGATGCTCCGCTTCATCCGCGTGAACCATCTCGACGACGAGCTGGAGGCCGGACAGTGGGCAGCCTTCGCCCGCGGCTACAACGGTCCGGCTTACCGGACCAATCGCTATGACGTGAAAATGCGCCAGGCCGCCGATCTCTTCGGCGGCAGGGCTGCCGCCAACGACGACACGCTTCTGCGCATGGGATCGAAGGGACACTGTGTCCGTGAGGTCCAGGCGCTCCTGGTCCGTGCCGGCTACAGCCTGAAGGTGGACGGCGACTTCGGCCCGTCGACAAAGGCCGTGCTCGCCGCGTTTCAGCGCGCGAACGGTCTGGCCGTCGATGGCATCTACGGACCGCAGACCGAAGGCAAGCTCGGCGAGCACCGTCAGGCCGCCAATGACAATCCGGGACATGTCGATTTCGCCGACATCGCCGAGGTCAAGGCCGGCGGCGCGACGGCCGTTGGGTCCGTCGTCTCGCTCCAGGTCGCCAAGTCCACCCTTGAACAGGCGGCCAGCCAGATCGCCGGAGCCGGCGTCCAGTCGGTGCTCATCGACTATGCGGTTTCGGGACTGACCATCGCCGCCGGCCTCGTCGCCGTCGCGGGGCTTGGCTACGCCGCATGGGGCTGGGTCCGGTCGCAGCGGACCCTGGAGGCCTGATGTTCGGGATCCTCGACGCCATCAAGATCGGCGTGGGCGTCATCGCCGGCGCGGCGATCGCCTACCCGATCGGCGAATGGTCGGGCAACGCGCAGGGGCGCGCCGAACTCAAGCTCGAAACCGCCGCGGCCGCCGCTGCCGTGGAAGCCGAAAGGGTGAAAGATGACGCGGTTCTCTCCGGTCTGTCTCGCTACGATCTGTGCCGTCGCTCTTTTGAGCGTCGCGGGATGCCAGTCGACGCCTGCGCCGAGCTGCGCCGGGTTCCGGGCCAATAGCCTGTCGACCGCCGGAACCATCGCGCTGATCACGGCCGATCGCGCCGGCTTTGAACGGGTCGAGGGCAACGACGCCAACGGTCAGCGTCGCGGGTGCTGGTAATGCGGCGGCACCTCACGCGCCCGGGCCGACTGGCCACGATCCTGACCACGCTCGTGCTCCTTGCCTGCACGGCGGCGCTGAGCCTCGTCCACCCTGCGGTGGCGCTGGCGTGGCTCGGATCGACGGCTCTCATGACCGTCACACACGGGACGAAGCCATGACCTGGTCGGCATTCATCCGCGCGCTTTCGCTGGTCGTCGGCATTGCGATGATCATCACCGATTACGGCCTTGATCTCTGGGCAAAGCCCCCGGGCTCGGCAGTCTATCTCCTGATCGCGGCCATCGCCGTCGGTGTCGACGCCGACTGGCTCCGCGAGACCCTCAAATCGCTCATCCTGAAGGCGCTCGGCATCGAGAAGGATCCGCGCTGATGACCCTTGTCCCGAAGATCGCGCGGACCCTCCTGGCGGCGATCCTGCGCATTACCGTCATCTTCGTCGTCCTGGTGATCGCCTGGGACGCGTCCGTTCGCGCGGTGACGCAGCTGGCGCCCGCCAGCCTCTGGTTCACCTTCACGCGCGTCACGATCCTGCCCTCCGGCAACGTGGCCATCGCCTATCGCGAGAGCCGTGCCGGCGATCTGCCGGTGACCGTCATCACCGAGTTGATCGGTGTCGATGGATCGCAGCCCTGCGCCTCGTCCGGCCGCCGTGTCATCGAGAAGGAAACGAGCTTCGCCATCATCCCTCTCGTGCGCGTCCTGCCGGCCTGCGACTTTTCCGGGCTGCTTGACGGTCCGTACAAGCTGCAGATCAGCGCGAGCTACCCGGCGATCGGCGCGTTCGACAAGATGATCACCGTCGTCAGCGAGAACGAAATCCTGGTCGAAGGCGGCGCCATCGTGGGTGCGACGCCCATGCCGCTCACCGAGGTGCAATGACCATGGCGCATGGGCTCGACAAGAAGCGCGAGGCGCGCCGGCGCTATGTGATCGAACGGCAGTCCCTGCCGACGATTGCCGCGGCACTCGGGACGTCCGAAGGCTCGGTGTCCCGGTGGAAGCGCGAGGCCAAGGCTGTCGGTGACGACTGGCACGCGCGGCGCCAGGCGCATCTGATCGCGGGCGAGGGGCTCGAAAGCGTGGTGGCCGCGACGGTGGAAGACTTCGTTATGCTGGCGCAGTCGACGGTCGGCGCGCTGAAGCTTGACGACGAGCTGTCGGCCGAGAAGAAGGCGCAGCTGCTCGCCTCGCTGGCCGATGCGATGGGCAAGATGGTGGCCTCGGCCGGGCGCCTGGCACCGAAGATCTCCGAACTCGGCGTCGCCCAGGATGTCATCCGGCGTCTGTCGACCTTCATCGCCGAACATCATCCCGAACATGGCATCGCGTTTCTGGAGATCCTCGAACCTTTCGGGGCTTCGATCGCCGACGCCTACGGACACTGAGGGCGGATGCGGTGAAGAAGCTCTCGACGAAGGATTTCATGGCCTCGATCGAGGCGATGGGCGCGGCGATCCGCCAGACCATCGAACTCGAATGCGAAGCGTTTCCGGCCGATCGAGCGAAAAGCGCTGTGCGACGCGAGCGGGCGCTCGACATCGCCAATGGTTTTGCGTTCTTCCGCAAGACGTATTTCCCGCACTATCACGAGAAGCCGGATAGTGCGCTTCACGCCGCGCTGGAGGTGAAGCTCCCCGAGATCGTGCGCGATCGGCAGGGCCGCAAGGAATGTGTCGTCGCCGCGCGCGGCTCCGCCAAGTCGACGATCTGTTCGCTGGAATTCGTGCTCTGGTCCGTTTTGACCGGCCTGAAGCGCTTCCCAATCCTGATTTCCGACAGCTCGACCCAGGCCGAACTGCTTCTCGATGCGATCAAGGCCGAGATCGAGGTCAATCCCCGGCTTGCCTACGACTTCCCCGAGCTGAAGCCCGGCCGGGTCTGGCGCGCGGATGCCGTGACCATCGCCCGCGCCCGTATCGAAGCGCTTGGTCGCGGCAAGAAGGTGCGCGGCCGCCGGCATGGTCCGCACCGGCCGGACCTCATCGTGCTCGACGATGTCGAAGACGACGAGATGGTCCGCTCGCCCGACCAGCGCGACAAGCTGGAGCGGTGGCTCGACAACGCCGTCCTGAAATCGGGTGCGCCGGACGGCTCGCTCGACTGCATCCTGGTCGGCACGATCCTGCATTTCGACGCGGTCCTGGCGCGCAAGGCGAGGAAGAGCGGCTGGGGCGTCACGCGCTTCGACGCGATCCTGTCCTGGCCCGACCGGATGGATCTCTGGGAGGTGTTTGCCGAGCACGTTCAGAACGCCACCGACGATGCCTTCGCCGAGGCGCGGACGTTCTACGCGGCCAACCGCTCGGCGATGGACGCTGGCGGCCGGGTCGTCTGGCCGGACATGCAGCCGCTCGTCCAGCTGATGATCGAATGGGCCGAGGACCGCGACAGCTTTATGAGCGAGCGGCAGAACGAGCCGATCGCGAAGAACGCGATGTTCAAGGACTTCGTCTTTTGGGTCATGAGGATCCCCGACCTCATCACCTTCGGCGCAATTGATCCGTCACTCGGCCGAGCCGGCCACGGACGCGATCCGTCCGCTATCCTCGTCGGCGGCTTCGATCGTCAGACGGGCGTGCTGGACGTGATCGAGGCTTCGATCCGCCGGCGGCTGCCGGATGCGATCATCACCGATGTCATCGCCATGCAGCGGCTTCACCGGTGCCAGCTCTGGTTCGTTGAGGCGGTCCAGTTCCAGGAGTTCCTGCGCACCTCGATCATGGCCGAGGCGGTCAGGCAGGGCGTGGCGCTTCCGACGGTGCCCGTCATGCCGATCGCCGACAAGCAGCTACGCATCGAGCGGATCCAGCCGCCGATCGCCGGAGGCCTCATCCGTCTGCACAAGAGCCAGGCCGTCCTCATCGACCAGCTCCGGCAATTCCCGAACGCGGCCCATGACGACGGGCCGGACTGTCTGGAGATGCTCTGGAGCGGGGCGGTTCACCACTCGTCGTCGATGCTTTCGAGCGGCCCGAAGGTTTCCGGCATCGTCTCTTCGCGCAGCACCATGCAAGGATACAGGCTTTGAGCAACACGCGGGATCTCTCGACGGGCGCGGACACGACAAAGGCGCGGCAGAACCTTCCGGCCGACGCCAAGCGTCTGATCGCGCATGTGCGCAACGACATCACGATTCCGTATTTCACGGACGTCCTGCGTCCGATGGACGAGACGCTGATCGCGCGCGGCCAGGGCAAGGGCCTTGCGATCTATGACGAGATCGAACGCGATCCCCACGCCTACGCGGTTCTCATCAAGCGCAAGCACGAGCTGGTGGCGCGCGAGTGGTCGATCGACGCCGCGTCTCCCGATCCCGCTGACGCGGAGGTCGCGGACTTCCTTCGCGGCGTTCTGGAGAAGCTGCCTTTCGACCGCATCTGCCTCGAACTCCTCGACGCAACGCTGAAGGGCTATTCTGTGGCCGAGATCGTCTGGCGGCGCGACGGTAACCGGATCGTTCCCGATCAGATCGTCTCGATCGACCAGCGCCGGATCGTCTTCGACGAGCACTGGCGGGCGAAGCTCCTGACCCGCGAGGCGATGCTTCTCGGACTGCCGCTGCCGGACATGAAGTTCATCGTCCACCGGTTCGGCGCCAAGGGAAACGATCCATACGGCCTTGGCCTTGGAACGCGGCTCTTCTGGCCAGTGCTGTTCAAGCGCGAAGGCTTCGCCTTCTGGCTGACCTTCCTCGAAAAATACGCCTCGCCGACCCCGGTCGCCAAGGTGCCGCTCGGCATGTTGCCGTCCGAACAGCGCGAGCTGATGGTGGCACTGGAGGGTCTTGTCCATTCCGGTGCGATCACGCTGCCGATCGGCGCCGAGCTGTCCTATCTCGAAGCAACCCGGTCTGCCCCTGCAAGCCACGAGGCCTGGGCGCGGTACTGGGACGAACAGATCTCCGAAGCGGTCCTGGGCGAGACGCTGTCGACGAACATCGGCAAGATCGGCTCGCTCGGCGCGGCCGAGGTCCATTCCGAGGCCAAGAGCCAGATCATCGATGCCGACAGCGACCTCCTGTCGGACACGCTGCACGCGACGTTGCTGACCTGGCTGGTCGCCAAGAATTTTCCCGGCCGTGCGGTGCCGCGCGTGTGGCGCGTGCGGCCCAAGAACGAAGGCGCCATCGCCGACGCCCGGAAGAAACAAGCCGCCGCCGATACTGAACGAGTGAAGGCTCTGAACTTCATCGTCGTCGCCGCCTCGCATATCGAGAGCGAGGACGACGCACGGGCCTTCATCTCGGCGTTCGACAGCATCGAAGGTCTGCCCGAGGACGTGGTGACGGCTCTGGTGAAGGTGTCCCGGCGCAAGGTGGTGACCACCGATCCGACCAGCGCTGTGGTCGCGGCATTGAGCGGTAATGGGTCTGGCGGCGCATCCAGTTGAAATCGAGCCAGCCAGAAGGGCGAAGGCAATGGCACCGGGGCTGATTGATGGCGACGGGCTGCTGCCCACTCGGTCGGACGCGGCCTTCGGGCTCCTTGTTCCAGCGGCATCTGCCGCGTCGGCCGCGATCGCCTTCGCCGCACCCGACGAGGCAGTCCTTGGCGAGGCGCACATGTCCGACGCGGTCTTCGATGCCTTCGTGCCGATGCTGGAGTTCGCGGTGGCCGAATGGCTGATCGCCGTCCGGGACAAGCTCGCCGCCATCGGCGACATCGATGCGGTGGAAGCTCTCGTCGAAAGTAACGACGCGCTGCCAGGGATGGCGCTGTTCGCGGCCGCCATGGGCGATGCGATCCTGTTTTCCGGGTTGGTCGGCCGGGCGTCCGTCGTTGCCGAGGCAGAGGAAGACGGTGTCGGACGTGACGAGCTGTTCGGGCCGGGTTTCGCGGCAGGACCGGAGATCGTCTTCAAGGGCGCACCCTTCCGCCAGGCGATGGCGTTTCTGCGAGCGAAGGTGCCAATCGCATCGAAGATCTGGGGTGACCTCGATCGCAGGGCCCACGACACCGGTTTCGCAGTTGCCGGTGAGACCAGGCTCGCTGTCCTGGAGGACATTCGTACAGCCTTGCTCGACGCGATCGAGACGGGAACGGCCCTGAAAGGTTTCCGGGCCGAGTTCGCCAGGCTGATCGCCAGCGGCAAATGGTCGGGCGACGAACGGCTGGCCACCGAACCCGGCCGCTTCGGCTGGCGCTCCAAGATCATCTACTGGACGAACCTCTCGACGTCGCACGCGGCCGGACGTCGCCAGCAACAGCGCGAGCTCACGGATGTCCTGCCGTTCTGGCAGTACCGGCACGGCGCCACCCGTACGCCGCGACGTGCGCGCGTGCGCCATCTTCGGCTCGACGGGCTCACCTTGCCGGCGGATGATCCGGTCTGGGACCGCATCTATGCGCCGAATGGATGGCTGTGTTCGTGCGCCATCCGGGCAATCACGCGTACGGCCGCTGGGCGGGTGCATCCCAACCTGCGTGAGGCGCCCACCGAAAGCGAAATCGGCGCGGCGATCGACCATGAATGGCAGCATGCCCCCGGGCTTGCTATCGACCAGGAAACATCATGAGCGGCGTCTCGATCACGATCCGCCTTAGTGGCGATGCCAGGACGAAGCTTGGCGACATGCTGTCGCGGATCGAGGACCAGTCGAAGTTCTTTGCAGCCGCATCGGAGCTGATGCTCGACCAGACGCAGACGCGGTTTCGCGAGCAGCGCGATCCCGATGGAAATGCCTGGCGGCCGCTGGCGCCGGCGACGGTCGCCCGGCGCGGCAACGCATCGCCGATCCTCGAAGTCTCGCGATCGCTGCGCGCCGGCATCCATGCCGCGCCCGAACCGAACCGGGCGGTCGTGCAGACGCTCGCTTTGCCCTATGCTGCCATTCACCAGGAGGGCGGCGAGGCCGGACGAGGGCGAAGCGTGACGATCCCGGCGCGTCCGTATCTCGGGTTTGGCGACGCCGACGAACGCGAGCTGATCGAACTGGCCGAGGAGATGATTTTCGACGGACGCTGACCGGGAAACGTCGATCGCTTCAGAACGGCCACAGGAGCGCAAACCGCCTCTTATCCATCCCGATCCACCGGCCTTGACCGTCGCGGCGTTTCTAACACCCTCTAACGCGGCACTGTGACGACGCGGCCGGTCTTGGCCTGATCGCATCCGCGCCGGACACCGTAATCGGGCCATATAGTCGCCCGGTATTCAGCCCCTGCAGACTGCACGTTTAAGCCCGCGCGCGGCTTGGCCATCGTCGCCGGCATGAACGACAGGTCGAAAACCACCGGCGACAAGCCTGGTCAAGCCAGCGGCGAGCGCTTCGAGATCGAAGTGTTCCGGCCGGGCACCTTCACGCCGATGAGTGGCAATGCGCTGTCCTTCTCGGCGCAGGACCTGTCGTCGGTTGCCGAGGTCTACGATGCCGTCAACATGCCGGCGCCCGTCGTCGTCGGGCACCCGAACGTCGACGCGCCGGCTTTCGGCTGGGTCGAAGGCCTTCGCTATGACGGCGAGAGCGAACGGCTGATTGCCACTGTCGGTGATATCGAGCCAGCTTTCGCCGAGGCCGTCCGCGCCAAACGCTATCGCAAGGTCTCGATCTCGTTCTTCTCGCCCACCGCGCCGAACAATCCCAAGCCGGGCGCCTATTACCCGCGCCATCTGGGCTTCCTCGGCGGCGCCGCCCCGGCGGTGTCCGGCCTGAAGCCCGTGCATTTTGCCGCACCGGTCGACGAGGACGTCACGGTCGAATTCGGCGAACCCGGCTTCCGCGACAGCGCCTCGCTGTTCCGCCGGTGCCGCGACTTCTTCATCGATCAGTTCGGCCTGGAGAAGGCGGACGAGGTTCTGCCGTCCTGGGAGATCGACTGGCTGGAACGCCGCGCCGATCAGGATGACGGCCCGCGCAGCTTCTCCGCCCCGCAATCCCCCCATCCCGCCAAGGAGCCGCCCGTGAGCACCCCGAACCCCGGTCAGGCGCCAGCCGCCGACAATGCCGATTTCGCGTCCCGCGAGGCCGACATTGCACGCCGCGAGCGCGAGTTTCAGGACCGCGAGGCGCAGGTCCGTCACCGCGAACATGAATCCTTCGCCGAAGCCCTGATCGAGGAAGGCCGGTTGCTGCCGGCCAAGAAGGCCGAGGCCGTCGCCCTCCTCGACGCCGTCGCCGGCGAAAGCCTGACCGACCTGTCCTTCTCGGACGCCGAGGGCCGCGAGACGAAGGTGCAGCCGGTCGAAACCCTGAAGAGCCTGATGCAGGCCGCACCTGTCGTGGTGACCTATGGCCGGACCGATCTCGGCAACGCGCCGGGCAGCGGCGGGATGTCCTTCGCCTCGCCCGACAATCTCACCGTCGATGCCGCCGGCCTCGATACCCACGCCAAGGCTACCGAGTACCAGCGCGCCCATCCGGACGTCAGCTGGCTCGCTGCCGTCCGCGCCGTTTCCTGATCGGAGCCGCATCCATGATCTTCGCGCACATCGCGACGCTCGTCTTCACGGTCCCGGCCGTGACGGCGGCTGTCACCGCCAACCAGCTCCTGGGCTTCGACGACGCACCCTGCGGTGCCGACGAGGCGGTCCAGGGCGTGGCCAAGACGGATGCTGTGACCGGCGATCCGGTCGCGGTCATCGGCATCGGGATCGTCGAGCTGGAGGCCGCGACGGCCATTGCCAAGGGCGCGAAGGTCTATTCCGACGCCAACGGCAAAGCGACGAGCGTCGGCGCCAACAATTCGTTCGGTACGGCGACGCGCGCCGCGGCCGCTCCCGGTGACATCGTCACCGTCCTCATCCGCTAAAAAGGGCCGCGCTTCATGGCACCTCCGATGAACACCCGCCAGGCCGCCGTCGTCGAGCCGATCCTCACGACGCAGGCGCGCGGCTATCAGAACGCCGAAATGATCGGCCAGATGCTGTTGCCGGTAGCGGACGTCCCGAACCGCAACATGCGCGTCATCAAGTTCGGCAAGGAGGCGTTCCGCAAGCGCAACACGCGCCGCGCGCCCGGCGCCGAGACGATGCGGGTCGAGTATGGTTACGCCTCGGACCCGATTTCGCTCTATCAGGAAAGCCTGGAAGGGCTCGTTCCCGACGAACAGAGCCAGGAGGCGGCGAAGGTGCCGTCGATCGACCTGGGCGCGGAAGCGACCCGTGAGGTCCAGGACATCATCCAGCTCGGCCGCGAGATCCAGATCGCCGAGCTCGTCCGCGCTCCCGCGACCTATGCCGCCGATCACGTCGAGGCCCTCGCCGGCGCCGACAAATGGTCCGATCCGGCCTCCGATCCCCTGGCCGTGATGGACGAGGCCCGCGAGACGATCCGGCGCAAGATCGGCCGCTATCCGAACATGCTGGAGCTGGGCGCCTTGCCGTTCCGCGCCCTGCGGCGTCATCCGAAGATCAAGGAACAGTTCAAATACGTCTCGGCCGAGAGCGTCACCACGGCGATGCTGGCCCAGTATTTCGACATCGAGCAGGTCGTGGTCGGCCGGGCGGTCTATCTGCCCGAGAACGCCAATGACGATGCCGATGCCCAGGACGTCTGGGGCAACGACGCGATCCTCTGCTACAAGCCGACGCAGACGTCGTTTCGCGTCCCGGCCTTTGGCTACACCTACCGCCTGTCCGGCTACCCGCTCGTCGAAGCGCCCTATTACGAGCGCAACCGCAAGAGCTGGGTCTATCCGGTCACCGAGGAATACCGGCCCTACGTGACCGGTGCCGAAGGCGGCTTCCTGCTTCAGGGCGTCGTGTAATGCGTTCCCTGATCGCCATCACCGGTGTTCGTCTCGACGGTCAGCGCTTTGCGCCGACCAAGCCGTTTAGCGCGTCCGACGAGATCGCCGACGCCCTGATAGCGCTTGGCTCGGCGCGCGAGGCTGAACCGGACGGGGCCGGTGCCGGTGATGGCGCTGATGCCCGCGCCGCTGCGATTGAGCAGGCCGTGGCCGAACTGACCGCTGACGACTGGACGGCCGAAGGCCTCCCCAAGGTCGCGGCTGTCTCCAAGGCTGCCGGTCTTAAGGATTTGAAGGCCGTCGAGCTGGCCGGCTTCAAGAAGCCGGACGCCTGACGCCATGACGGCTCGGACCCATATCGATCGTGCGCGGTTCACGACCCTCGTCGGCGAGGAGGAACTCCTCCAGCTCGCCGGCGACGGCCGCTGGAACGCGCCCGGGGGTCCGACGCTCGACGAGGCCAAGCTCGTCGCCGCCTTCGACCACGCCAACGCGCTCGTCGAAGGCTATGCGCGGGGCCGTTATCCCGATGGCGTCGAGAGCACGCTTCTAACGGAAGCCGCCGCCGACATCGCACGCTATCGCCTCCGCTCGACCGTGAATGCGACTACGGTCTCGAAGGAAGTGCGCGACCGGTACGACGACGCCATGAAGCTGCTTCGCGACATCCAGTCCGGCCGCCAGCAACTGACCGCCGAGGACGGCACGGTTGTGGGAACGTCGGAAGGTGCCGGCGGCACCGTGATGATCTCGCGCCGACTGAACACCCGAAATGAACGCGGCCCCTCCATCCTGGAGGGCTACCTTTGAGCGACGTCGTCGACACCGCCGGAACGGCCACGAAACCTGCTTCGGAGATCGAGCGCGCCGAGATTGCGATCGTCGATCATCTGAAAGCTCGCCTTGGTGCCAGCGTGAGGATCGAAGCCCAGCCGGACGATCCGGAGCGGTTCGACTTCGCCGGCGCATCGAGCGCGGTGCTGGTTCACTTCGCGCAGTCGACACCGTCCGCCGGCAACAGAGTGAAGCTCGCGGGCGCGGTCGGCTTTGCCGTCATCGTGCTGTCGCGGTCCTTGCGCGGACAGGGCGGTGGCTACCGCCTCCTGGAGAATGTCGAACAGGCGCTCGCCGGCGCCGATGTTCCCGGACTTCGCGAAGTCCGCGTCAAGCGCTCGCGGCTCGACATGCAGTCCGGAGGCACCTGGCGCTGGGTGGTCGAGATCGAAACCGAACTGATGCGCGGCCGAGTGCCGTCCTTCGCCCAGCCCTTCGTCACCGGTTTTGAGGAGCGCGCATCGTGAGCGCGAAAAAGAGCCCATGAAGACCTTTCTCTACGCCGTCCACGCGCCGTTCCAGGCCGTCACGCTGATGGTGCCGGCCAAGGCGACCCAGTCGGGCGAGGCGGTCGCCACGAGTGATCATGCGACGGCCGACCAGGCGAAGCCGAAGTTCGAGCGCCTGCACGTCATCTGTAAGCCCGGCCGCAACATTGAGCTACCGGAGGATCACAAGGTCACGCGGGCGCTCGAAGCTGCCGGCTACCTGTTGCCGCCGAAGGGCGACGAGCCAGCGGCGTCCCCGGCGGTCGTTGTTCCACTCGGTGATCTTCCCGAGAACGACAGCCGCCGTGTCGAGGCGATCGTCGCCATCGTCCCGCAGCTCGTCGAGGATGATTTCACGTCGAGCGGCACGCCGAAGGTGTCCATGGTCGAACTCCTGGCCGGCTTCAAGCCGACCAGTTCCGAAATCCGCGCGGCCGTCGCCGCCATCGACCTCTCGAAGGGGGCTTAAACCATGGCCGAGCGTCATTTCGGACCGGAGATCGTCGAGAGCGAGATCGGCGGCGACGTCGTTCGCGACGTCAAGGCGGCGACCGCGATCATCGTCGGCACCTTCCCGGTGCACGAGGTCTATACCGACGAGGCCGACCGCGCGGCCTACATCAACAAATCCATCCTCATCCGCCGCCGCAAGGACGCCGAGGCGATCTTCGGCCCGCAGCGCGCCGGCTACACGATCCCGTGGCTGCTGGACGCCATTTTCGACCAGGACGAAGGCAAGGGCGTCGGCACGATCGAGGTCATCAACGTCTTCGATCCGGCCGTGCACAAGGACGTCGGCGAGGTGCCGGATGTGACCGCCGTCACCAATCTCGACATCATCGGCGCATTCTCGGCCTCGGGCGAACCATCGGGCCTGAAGCACGCCTATGCCACCTATCAGCGCTATGGCTGGTTCCCGAAATTCGTTCTCGCGCCGGGCTTCTCGTCGCTCGTCGGCGTGCGTGAGGAAATCGAGGTCATCTGCAACAAGATCAAGGCGCGCTCCTATTTCGACGCGCCGGCGGGCGTGTCGGTCCAGGACGTTGTCGCGGCTCGCGGTCCGGAGGGCGACTTCGATCTGCAGACCGACAGCCGCCGGCTGATCCCGTGCTATCCGCACATGGAAGCCGTCGACACCGAAACCCCAAACGCCACCCGGATCGAGCCCTATTCGCCGACGTTGCTCGGTGTCCATCTGCGCTCGATCATGCAGTACGGCTATCACCACTCGCCATCGAACCGGCCAATCTATGGCCGCAAGCCAGCGCAGAAGATCCTCTATGTGCCGGGCCAGTCGGACGACGATACCCAGCTGCTGCGTGGTGCCGGTGTCGTCACCTGCGAAGAGCGCTACGGCAAGGGGCCGCACACCTCGGGCAACCGGTCCGCCGCGTTCCCGACCGACACCAACATGAAGAACTTCATCCACGTTCAGCTGATCGCCGACATGCTGCACGAGGGGATCGTCTTCTTCCTCGACGAGCACAAGGATCGCAACGCCTCGCCGGCGAAGATCAACTACGTCGAGGGGCTGGTGAACGATTTCGGGCTAGCCAAGACGGTCGGCACCGATCCGGAGCTGCTGGGCTTCAAGTTCTTCTTCGACCGCACCAGGACGACGGTCCAGTCCTACTCGGACGGCCATGTCTTCTGGACTCTGCGCTTCATGCCGGTCGGGCTGATGGAGTGGCTGACCGTCGAGAGCGCGATCGACATCAATCTGGCGACCAACGCCCTCGGCCTCGCCCAGGCGGCGTAAGCCACGCAGACGCCGCGGGACTGGCGTCGAAGACACATGATGCGGTGAGAGCCGCAGGTTCGAACAGGGAAGCTGACAATGGACCTCAAGCAGATCACACAGGCCCACGTCTACGACATCGATCAGCGCCTGTTCGGGCTCGTCGACAAGCTGACCCTGGACGGTCGCAAAACCACCGAGATCGAGCACAAGACGCTCGGCCAGGTCGGCGTCCTGAAACTGCCAGGCCGTCCGCTTGAAGCTGTCACCGGCAAGATCTCGATCGGGCATCTCGATGATGTCTACGATCGCCAGCTCTCCAATCCGGCGAAGCTGCACGACTGGCAGCTTCACCAGAAGGTCGATGTCAACGACGAGACGGGCTACTCCTTCGAGAAGAGCCACACGATCGTCTGGCATGCCCGCTTCCGCGTGATGGAAGACGGGGGCATGGACACCGAACTCGGTGAGAAGGCGGAGATCGAGTATTCGATCACGATCCCCTACCTGCGCATCTTCCGCGAAGGCGATCAGGATCCGATCTGGTTCCTCGATGTCTTCAACGACAAGTTCGAGATCGACGGCCAGCCCGTCTGGAAGGCCTGAGACAGCCGCTTCCAGACCTGACGGCACTCGCCGCCTTTTGACGTGACCCGCCCTGCGGTCACCGCCCACGTTCCAGCCTGAAAGGTCAGACCGAATGAAATCCGACGCCACCGAAGCCACCGCCGCCCCCAGCGGCGTTCTCGCACGGCTCGAAGCCTACAAGCAGGCCAACAACGGCGAACTGACCACCACCTTGCCTGCGACGGGGCTTTCCGTCAGCTACCCGGCGTTCATCGGACATGACCAGGTGATGAACGCCACGAAGATCGCCGGCAAGAACCGGTCGAAGACCGGCATGGTTCTCGTCGCGCAGGTCTGCAAGTTCGAGGGCGAGCGCCTCACGGTCGGCCAGATCGGAGCGCTCGTGCCGAACGCGGACGTCGTTCATCTCATCAATCTCCTGATGGGCGAGGACGATGACGCCGGCGAGGATGGCGGCTCGGGAAACTGACGCTCTCCACCCCGGCCGCCCATGTCCACATGGTGCGGCGTGGGTGGTCCCATGACAGCCTGATGGCGATGCGCGAGAGCGACTTCGGCTTCTGGCTCGACGAGCAGCTGGCCTACGACGAAGCCATCGCCGAGGCGCGAAGACGAGCGGCGGAGAAGGGTTAAGCCACAGCCATCCGAAGGCCGCCGCCATCATGAACAAGCTGGAACTGGTTCTCGAAGCGATCGACAGGGCGTCCGGACCGATCTCGAAGGTGGATCGGGCCATCGACGGCCTTGAGCGCAATACGCGCCGCTCGTCCGGCGTCATGGGCCGCCTCGGCGATGTCGGCGGCCGCGCCATGCGCGCGATCGGCACGGCGGCCAAGCTGGGAGCGGTCGCCGGCGTCACGGCCCTGACGGCCGCGATCGGCGGCTCAATCCGTGAAGCGATCCGGTTTCAGGATCTGTGGAGCGATGCGAACAAGACGCTCGGCTTCACCAAGGCCGAGATGCCCGCCTTCAAGGAGGCGGTGAACGAGCTTTCCACCCGCATTCCCATCGCACGCGACCAGATCGTCGAAATGACGGGCGCTGCGGGAAGGCTGGGTATCAAGGGGAAAGAGGCGCTGATCGGCTTCGTCGAGGTGTCGGCCAAGGCGGCGACCGCCTTTGAAGTCGGCCCGACGCAGATGGCGCAGATCTTCGGAAACCTTCGCGAGACGTTGGGCTACAGCACGGCGCAGCTGGAATTGTGGGCTGACAAGGTCAACTGGCTCGGCAACAACACGGCCGCCAGCGAGGCGGATATCGCCACCTACGCTTCGGCTGTCCAGGGCATCGCACGCGAGGCAGGCCTTGCCGAGGATGCAACGCTCGCCCTTGGTGCAGCGATGATCGCCTCGGGCCGCGCGCCGGAAGTCGCAACGACCGGTCTGCGGGCCTTCCTGCGGACGATGCAGAAGGGGTGGGGCGATCTTTCCAAAGCGCAAAAGAGCGGGGTGACCCAGTTCTGGGATAATCTGACGCCGCCCCAGGCGTTGGAAAAGGCCGAGGCGTTCCAGAACCAGATTCAGACGATGATGCTGACGGATGCCGAAGGCGCGATCCGCATGGTCTCCGAGAAGATCGCATCTTTGCCTGAGCATATGCGTGGTGCGTTCGTCAGCTCGTATTTCGGCGAGGAAGCGGGCCGCGCCCTGGGGCCGCTCCTGTCCAACGCCGAGGCTCTGGAGAAGGCCCTGGCTCGCATCGAAAGCTTTGGCGGCAACAAAGCGGCCGGGGCGTTGCGTGAGGAGTTTGCCGGCGCGACGGACGACGTCCTCGACAATTGGGCCAAGCTGAAAAACGCCTTCTCCGTCCAGGCCGAGAAGAGCGGCATTCCGCTTCTTGATCCGATCAACGACGCGCTGAAGACCACGATTGGCATCATGCAGACGCTCGGCGAACGGATCACGATCTTCGACCGCGTTCGTCAGTCACTGAAGGGCTTTGCGGATGGGCTTGGCCTCGATCAGCTCGCCGGTGCGGGCGACGCGTTCCGAGCGATCTTCGATCCGATCAAGAAGTTCCTCGTCGGCTCGGCGGACGCCGAGCTGAAGATCGGACTGATGGGCGAAATCTTCGATCGCGCGAAGACCGCTGGCGCGGCGCTGCGGCCGGTCCTCGATCGTGTCGGCTCCGCTCTGTCGGCGGTCTGGGAGACCCTGCAGTCCTTCGGCACCGGTGTGTCCGAGATCGCGGTCACGATCGCCTCCGGCTTCACCGATCATCTGGGACCGATCGGTGACCGGATCGGCGCACTTGTCGATGTCATGTCGGGCAATGTCGATCGCATGGTCGGTTTCGCCACGTCGATCGGCGCGACGATCCGCGATGCGTTCGGCGGCGAGGGCGGGATCGGCGCACTAATCGGGGATCTCGGTGGCTCCGCCATCGAGGCCGGGATCGCGCTTTACACTCGGTTCCAGGCGGCGTTGGGCGGCGTGCTTGATACGCTGGAGGGGTTCGCGCGCTTCGCCGGCAACACGCTTCTCTCCTACTTCCAGGGCTATTTCGCGGGACTGACGCCGTATCTTGAGCCGATGGCCGAGAAGCTGCGCAGCATCTGGGACCGGATCGGGCCGATCCTCGACAATTTCGGACGGATTGGTACGGCCATCGGCGCCATGTTCACGGCGGTCGGCGCCAACGAGGGCGCGATGAGCGCGATCGAGACGTTCGGTCGCGTCATCGGCGGTCTGGCCGGCATCGTCGGCAACGTCGTCCTCACAGGGATCGAAGGTCTTCTGCGCTGGATTGAGGCGATCACCGGGGCGATGGCGGCGCTCTATGCCGGCGACTGGCAAGGGGCCAAGGCTTCGATCGACGGCTTCCTGTCGTGGGTTGGCGGCATCGCGCTTCCGGAGATCTCGATCGACCTCTCGGGGCTGACGGCCGCGTTTGACGGGGTGGTCGGCGTCATCCAGGCGGCATGGGCGGAAATCAAGGCGCTGTTCGATACGATCGCGCAGGCGGCTGCGGGCGTGGGCGATGCGATCGCGGCCGCGATCTCGGGTGGCGATAGTTCGGACGCGGGGCGGCTGATCGGCGAGGCCAGCGAAGGGTGGGGTCAATGGGACTTCGGCATCCAACAGATCGAGCGCTACCGTCAGGGCCTGATCGACCTGGACCAACTGAACGGCGAGCTGCGACCGTTCGAGGCGGATGGGGGCTTGGTCACGCCCTATCAGAACCAGGTGCGCCGGACGCTGAACATGCTGGACGAACTGATTGCGGCGCAGAACCAGGTGGCGGGAGCGCCGGTCGCTGCGAACGACAATGCCGTTCCCCCCGTCGCTTTGCCAGCGATGCCGTCCACGGTCGAAATCGAAGCGGTGACGGCGCAGGTGCAGGCGCTCGACAGTGACATCGCTGGCGTCACCGCGGCGGCCAATGCACTGCCAGGGATCGTTCAGGCGGCCATGGCCCGTGTCGTGGCGGCGGCCACCCTCAATCTCTTCGACAAGGGCGCGTCGATGATGGACACGCTCGCCGCAGGCATGCGGTCGCGCGCCCAGGCCGCTATTGCCGAGATGCAGCGGCTGGCGCAGACGCTGCGCGACCACCTGCCATCCTCTCCCGCTAAGATCGGCCCGCTTTCCGACATCCACCGCCTGAAATTCGGCGAGACCATCGCCGGGTCGATCCGCAGCGGAGCTGCCGTGAAGGCGATGGCGGCGCTGTCGGCCGACGTGATGGCCGCCGGCGCGCCGAACCCGCGCCGCTTCGGCGTAGTCTCTGGGCCGTCGCGCCGGGCCACGGGCGTGCCGACGCCGCGCGAGCGGCCCGACCTGTTCCGTCAGGCGGCCGGGACGGGCGGGGGCGGTTCCGCATCCCCGTCCGGCGCTGGCGGCATCACGGTCCATGCCCCGTTGACCGTCTCCAACGTCCGCTTCGGCACCGAGGGCGATAAGGCCGAATTCGAAACGCTGCTCCGCCGGCATTCGCGCCAGGTCGCCGAAGCCGTCGACACCGAGACGCGCCGCCGTTCGCGGCTGCGGTTCTAGGAAGGCTCCGCCATGATGATCTATTTCGGGGACATTCCGCTCGGCAGCGACCATCTGACCGGCCCGACCGCTGACGAGGAGAGCTTCGAGAACGAGTTCGCCGAGCATGCGGTGGCGCGCGGCAAGACGCCGATCCAGACCATCGGCGAAAAGCGCGATACGCGGTCCTTCGCCTTCTTCTTCGACGAAGGGTTTTGCGATGTCGGGAGCGAATGGGCCAGGCTGGTCACTGCCTATCGCCTGAAGACTGCCGCCGCTCTCGTCATTCCCGGGCTCGGCTATGGCGGCGCCCGGTACGTCGTCGACAAGCTGACGAAGACGACGCAGGCGACCACGCGGACGGGGCGCCTGGTGCGGATCGACGCCCGGATCGAGCTGTCAGAAGATCCCCGAATTGGGTCAGCGTTCTCGGCGCTCGCAGGCGTGTTTTCCGGGTCGATCGCTGACGCGGCCGGGGCGGCCGTGAACTACGCCGTCCGTCGGCTGCGATAGGAGTGGCTATGTATTGCACCTACTGCGGTTCCAACGCCCACACCTATGCCAACTGCCCAAAGACATGGGGCGGATCGTCCAGGCGCGCGCAGATGCGCTGTAGCTATTGCGGCGGCCGAGACCATGAGATCGAGGCCTGCCCGGGAACCTACGGAGGCAGCGCGGCCCGAGCCTTCCATCCCGATGATGTCGCGGATCATTTCATCAAGGATAGGGGCCGCCGATGACCGCCGACTATTTCCAGCATGTGACCACGGAAGGCGAACGCTGGGACCTGATCGCCTGGGCATTCTACCGCGACATATCCAAGCAGTCGCTGATCATCACCGCCAATCGTGCGGTGTTCGTCAATGCCGATACCGGAGTGATCGGTCGTGTGCCTGTCATCCTGCCGGCTGGTCTCATCCTGCGCATTCCGGTGATCGAGCAGCGTCTGGACGAAACGCTATTGCCACCGTGGAAGCGGGGCGCGCCGTCGCCGGGCACCTCCGCAGGGATTGGGCGCTGATCCATGCCGAAGGAAGCCGCCTGGATCCTCCTCTATCGGGGCGTCGACATCACCGGCGACCTCGATCCGATGACCACGTCGGTGCGGTACACCGACAAGCTGCACGGCGAGGCCGACGAGATCGAGGTGGCCGTCCAGGACAAGGATGGACGCTGGCGCGGACCATGGTGCCCCGAGCCCTCCGACACGATGGAGCTCTGGTACGGCTGGAAGGGCGTGCCCGGCACCTATGCCGGACGCTTCGAGCTGGATGAGCCCGAAGCCCAGATCGGGCGGGGTGGCGACACGATGACAATGCGCGGGATCGCGGCTCCGATCACTGCCAGTCTGCGCACCGAGCGAACCGCCGACTATGAGGACATGACCGTCGAGGATATCGCGAACAAGGTGGCGAGCCGGGCGGGACTGACGGTCAAGGGCCGCTTCAACGCGACGAAATGGCGGCGAAAAACCCAGCGGCGGATGCGGGATCTGGAATTCCTGGTGCAGCTCGGCGAGGACACAGATCATTATGTCTCGGTGCGCGGCAAGGAGGTCCAATTCTGGCCGGTCGATGAGATCGACAGCGCGCCGCCGGCGGCGACCTTCACCATCAACCATCCCGATTTCGTCTCCTTCACCGGCCGGTTTGAAACGCAAGGGACGAACTCCAAGGCCGAAACCCGCTATTTCCACGACGAGGACAAGCGGCTGATCAAGGCCGAGGTGAAGGACGATCGCGTTAGAACTGGCGATGTCCTGAAGATCGTCGAACGCACCGAGGACGAGGTTCAGGCGCAGCTGCTGGCCAAGGGCCGGCTCCATCAGACCAACCGCAATCGACGGTCTGGGTCGCTGACGCTCGTCGGCCGCCCGGACCTTGTCGCCGGATCTGTCATCGCGCTCGGCGCCGACTTTGGGAAGTGGGCTGGGCGCTACGTTGCCGATGCATCCGATCATTCCCTGACGCGGGGGCCATATCCGACGGTGCTGACGCTGAAGGAAGCGCGCGAAGGTGCATCATGAGCGGATCCAGCCGCGGCCGCGAACTGCACAACAACCACACGAACAAGCGCGGCCGCGTCATCGAGCGCGATGGCGCGAACCGTCGCGTCCGGGTGCAGTTTCCGGATGAGGACGAGACGTCTTCCTACTGGATCGACGTCGTGGGCTCCGGGTCGTCGCAGAACGCCTCTTACGACATGCCGGACGAGGACGACGAGGTGTGGTGCGCGCTCGATCCCGCCGGCGAGGGCGGCTATGTCGCCGGCACGCGCTACAACAAGACGGACCGTCCGAGGACGTCCGACCCGAACGTGACCCGCAAGGATTTCCGGGATAGTTCGTTCGATGAGCACGATCCCGGTACCGGCACGCGGACGATCGACGTCTCCGGCACGCTCATTCTGAAGGTCGGTAGCTCGACAATCACCATCACGAGCGGCGAGATCACGATCGCCACGCCGAAGCTGACGGGCGTCAAGACATGAGCTTCGGGATCGCAGTGAAGGCGCTCGATTTCGCCGGCGGCGCCCAGATCGGCGGGCATGCCACGCCGTGGACGGTGGAAGGGCAGACCATCGTCTGCCTTGGTGACCCAGTGACGCCGCATGAGCCGGGGCCGCCGCATATGCCGGATCCGCGGATGGCAGAAGGCTCGTCCTGGTTCACGGTTGATGGAATTCCGGTCTGCCGCGAAGGGCATCTGGCTACGTGCCTGCATGCTACGACGGGACGCGCGTGGTGGACGCTGCCGGAATAGATGGGGAAGGCTTGCATTGGATCTGCGACTCACGGCCTTTGTAGGCATGCCGTTCGGACCCTTCGATAAGCCGCTCGATCAACTTGAAGCTCAAGACATTGACGAGTTGATCAATCTTGGGCCGCCGGAGAGCCTGTACCTGGACTTGAAAGGTGGGCTCTCTGAGAAGGGCGGCAGCCTGAGGCAGGATGCTGTGTCAGCCTGGGAAGAGAACAGGACCATCTCAGATAGGTCCAAGCAGGAAATCGCCGATGCGATGATAGGTTTCGCCAATGCCGATGGCGGCACCCTAATCATCGGAATTGATGAAACAATCGACAAGCCGCCAAGGCCGAAGAGCATTGTGCCGCTGCCGGCGGCCGCCGACTTGGCTTCTCGAATTCGGCAGGTGCTCGGGGATATTGTAGATCCGCCTTTAACAAGATTGGAAACCACCGCCGTTCCCATCGGTGATGACGGTCAGGGGGTCGTGGTTCTTCGTACACCTCCATCGCCGACCGCTCCGCACTGTCAGATGCGAGAGAAGGCTTGGAGGCGAGCTGTCGTTCGGCGCGGTGACGCGACGGTGCCGATGACCATGCGAGAAATTCAAGACATGGTGCTGCAGCGGGATCAGGAGGCAATGCGGTTTCAACGCCAGTTTGACAGTGAAGTGCGCGCGCTCGACACGGACGCGCCCGCTGGTTTCAGTCCATTCGACGAAGCGTCGTTCCATATTCTGCGATGGAGCATTCTGGTAGCGCCACGAATTGATCTTTCTCTTGATCTCAGGCGCGGGCTTCCAGGAGAGGGTGGCCAACTGCAAATGTCGCAGCGGGGCGGGGGCTTGGACACGATCGGCCTAGCTGACCCTCATCGGTCATTTCATCTTGCTCGTCCGATTATGGGGGGACGATCATTCGAGTCTTACGGGGGGCCGAAAAGCGAAACGGCAGACAGAGCACAAATACGTTGGCTGTCAAATGGTAGCCACCGGCAGCGCATATACTTCCACACCCCCAAATTTCCGGATCCGGATGTCGGCCCAGAGTTATACGCGAGGTCGCTGGCGTTGGCCTTCCAATGGATTGCAGGTGCGCGGGAGGCATCAAATCAGCCCAACCTGGAATTTGGGATGCAGCTGATAATCGATAATCGATCCGGCGTGAGGATGCGGGCGTTTGGGCCGACCTACGACTTCCTGCTGGCCCCCGAGGTTGAATCTGAAAAGAGCGTATCGCCCGTTTACGAGGTTGGTGTTGGCGAAGCCTTCGACGACGCCGTGAACGCGATCACACATGATTTCTTCAACGCGTTCGGGAAGGATTTCATGGATGTCAGTTTCGTGTATCGGTCTCTGACCTAGAGCTGATGCCGCGACCGGCCCTATCGGCTGACTAGGCCGCGACAAACCCCTGCAGACTGCACGCCGCGGAGTTCAGGCGCATCGCCTAACCTCCGGCCATGCTTGCAACGGCTCGGCCCCTCGTCTCTCGCTCGGCGATCCCCTACGCTCATTGGTCGATGAAGGTCGGCCGGTCAGCGCCGGCTTTCGGCGAGATCGCCAGTCAGCTGGCCGACCTGGACCAAGGCATCGCCAATCTGATCTTCACGCCGAAGGGCTCGGTGCCGACGCAGCCGGAAAAGGGCTGCGATCTGTTGCCGTACATGGACCGGCCGCCTGCCGTCGCCATCCCGAAGCTGACTGTAGAGATCTTCGAAGGCCTGACGCGCTGGCATCCGCGCATCCGCGTCGATGAAGTCCGGGTCGAGGAACTTGCCTTCGCGCATTATTCCGTCCCGGTCTTCTGGTTTCCGGTCGCAAGCGTGGTTGCCGACATCCAGCGCACGAACGTCACATTGACGCGGGACGGGTTGCTTGCGGTTCAGCCTGCGAACGGCCTCACGGCATGAACGCCTTCGCTCCCGCATCCCTGACGCTGGAAGCGCTCCGCACGCGCGGCGAGCCGCAGCTCTTCGAGCGAGATGCGGCGGTCTGGCGTGAGCGGCTGATTGCCTGGTTCGAGGCTGAGACCAACCGGACACTCTACCCCGACCAGACAGAGATGTTTCTGATCGAGATGGCCGCCTATGCTTTCGCGACCAAGGCCGAAGAGGACCAGGCGGCTCTGATCGCCAACCTCATCGTGTTTTCCGAGAACCGTCATCTCGATGACGCCGCCGCCAACCTCACCGTCTTTCGCCTGACAGCCGAAGCGGCGACGGTGCGGTTGCGCTTCACTCTGCCGACAGTCTCTAGCAACGCCATCCTCGTGCCGGCCCGGACCCGTGCAAGTGCCGGCGAGCTCGTCTTCGAGACGGTGGCCGATCTGTTGATCCCGGCTGGCACCCTTGCCCGGGACGTCGATGCGGTGGCGACGTCCGCCGGAGTGCGGCACAACGGACTTGCACCCGGACAGATCACAGCTGCGCTCGGTTCGATCGCCAGTGGTCTGACCGCCACCAACGTCACTGTCTCGACGGGCGGTGCCGACGAAGAGACTGATGAGCATCTTCGTTCGGTGGCTGTCGATGCGGCCGAGCGCTTCGATCGTCGTGGTGGCTGGGGCGGCTATGGCTTTGCCGTGCGTCGGATCAATCCTGACATCACCGACGTCGCGATCAATCGGCCCGAGCCGGGTCATATTCATATCCTGCCCCTGACCTCGTCGGACGATCCTCCAGGTGAGACGCTCCTCGATCAGATCCGTGCCGGACTGCCTGCCGACACGCTGCGACCGCAGGGAGATTATCTGACGGTTCGTGCGCCGACGCCCTTCGATGTGTCGCTGGTCTTCACGCTCCGCATCGATCCGCTGGCCGATGCGGTCGCGCTCCAGGAGGAGGCGGAGGCGAACGTGCGGGAAACCTTCGCGCGATTTCGAAGGCCAGTGCTGGCTGGCCATGACGAAACCCAGTTCGCGCCGGAGACCGGTCGCCTGGGTGCCCAGCTCGGAACGGCACCATTGATTGCTGCCGCATCGCGCGTGGCCGGCGTCGTCGACGTCGAGCTGGAAGGGCTCGTCTTCACTGATCTGCCGTTCGATCAGTATCCGCGCCTCGTCGATGTCGCCTTCACGCTGATCGAGATGGCCGATGTCTGATGTCACCGACAGGGATCGCCTGACCCGGCCCGATGGCCTCGATCGGCGCATTGTGCCGCCCGGCGTCGCCGATGCGCGTGGCCGCGCCTTCATCGCTATCCTCGCCAACGCGTTCGACGCGTCCGATCCGTCGCGTCTTCGGTTGACCGATTTCGACACGGTCGATGCCCAGCTTCTGCCGTTCCTTGTCCGTGCCCTTTCCTGCGAAGAGTTCGTCACACCGCAGATGCCGGAGAGGATCGTGCGCAACATCCTCAAATCCGCGATCCCGCTTCACATCGGCAAAGGACGGGACCAGGGCGTCATCAACGGTCTGCGGGCTCTCGAAATGGACGCGACGATCGTTCAGTGGTTTGCCGAAACGCCGATGGCGGCGCCAAACACCCACCGCATCGATGTCTTCGCCTCGAAGGGCTGGACGGCAGGCCAAGCCGTGACAGATCCGGTGCTGCAGAACGCGGCGCTTCGGATGATCCGGGGCACCAAGCGGCATAGCCAGCAGAGCTTCGTGCGCTTCATCGTCGGGTCACGCGGTCGCGTCCGTCTGGGGGCTTACGCCCACATGCGCTCGAGCTTTTCGACCCTGCCTCTCGCGCAAGGCGATGTTGTTTCCCCAGGCGTCCTGCGGATCGGTGTTGCGGCGGGCCTCACCGAGCGGCATGTCACGCGCCCGCGCCTCTTGAACTGACGGATCCTCGATGGCCCAGGAAAACTACACCCTCATCACCGACGTCGGCCTGTCCAAGCATGCCGGCGACATCGCCACCGGCAACGACCTGGTTATCACCGAGATGGCGTTTGGCGACGCGGACCGCATTCCGCAGGGTGGAGAAACGTCGCTCGGCAATGAGGTTGCGCGCTACCCGATCACAGCGTTCGGCCGGGTCCCGGGCACGCAGAATGAGATGTTCTTCGAGGTCTATGTGGGGGAGGCCGAAGGGCCGTACGCCATTCGCGAAACGGCGCTTTTCGACGATGACGGCGACATGGTGGCGATCGGCCGCGAAGGTGTCCCGATCAACAAGGTGCTGCCCAGCTCCGGACGCGCCCAGAGCTTCACGTATCGCATGCAGGTCGCCTTCTCGCGGCTCGACAACATCGTCGTCGCGATTGCGCCCGGCGCGTTCGCCTATGTCCCGTTCGAGCGGCGCATCGACACCGGCTTCGGCCTGAAGGGCGGGGGCGCTCTCGATCAGGACCGCACGTTCGAGGCCGACACGGACGATCTGGACGGCCGCTATCTGGTCCAGCAGGCGATCGTCGATGGCACCGGGCTCATCGTCACCGAAAACGGCGACGGCTCCGTTAGCGTCGATATCGATTTCGCCAGCCTTCAGGAGCACCAGGCCGGCGTCCTATCCGACAAGTCGGCCCATCCTGCCGGCGTCAGGGCGGCGATCGCTTCAGCTGCCGAAACGCAGCCGCAATTCTTCTTCGGACTGATGTGAGGAGCCTCCGGTGGCAGACCTGTCCAATATTTTCGCTGTCGAGCTGGTGCCAGACACGCAGACCGATCTCACAGGTGGCGGTTGTCCCGCGGGAGAGGCAGGCGCTTACACGCTCAACATCTGCAACGACACCGATGATGAAGCACAGCTGTCGGCTGTGTTTCTGACGACGGGTGCGGCGCCGGCAAATGCCGACAAGGTGCATCCGGCCATGACCATCGAGGCGCGCGGCTGGGCGACGATCCAGCCGGTGAAACTCGGCGAGGGCTGGAAGGTGTTTCTCACCTCCGATGTCGCCGTGTCGGTCCAACTCATCGGTCGCAAGGAGGGCTGATATGCGCAGACAGACCAGTAGAGAACTCTCCGCCTTATTGAACGGCGGTGTCTCACCGAGCGCGTTGGCTTCCCAGGTTGGACGGCTCGCTCCGGGCCAAATGTCGCTCTTTGGCAGCGGGCTGTACAGGACGTTTGGCACGAGTGGGAGCTTTACGATCCCGAACGGAGTGGCCCGAATTCGTGTTCGTGTCGTGGGGGCCGGCGGCAATTACAACGCAGCTGGCGGATCGTCGTCTTTCGGAGCGCTGATTTCAGCAACAGGCGGCGGTGGCGGGGGTTATCAAACTTTCGGCGTGGGCGGCATTGGGGCGGGCGGCGACTTCCAGGCTCGCGGCGGCGATGGCGGTGCGCCAGGTCCTAACGGCGCATTCCCCGGCGGCGGCGCGGCTGGCTCACAAATGGGCGACGGCGGCGATGGCGGCGACATTACGACCAGCGCGTCCAGCGGGGGGGCCGGTGGCGGCGCCGTGGGCGGCAACAAAGGCGGAGACGTGACATCGACAGTTCTCAATGCGGGCGGAGCGGGTGTTTCGGGGGCTCCGTACGGCACAGCCGGGGGCATGTCGGCGACGGGCAGAACCGCTACGGCGGCGGCGGGCACCGACGGCGAGGACATAATCGACGGTATATTCACACGCTTTCCTTTCGATAACTTCTTCGGTGGCGGTGGCGCGGCCAATGGAGGTAACGGCGGTCCGGGGGCGGGCGGCGGCGGCGGCGGGAGCGCCGCAGGCTCAAGCAACGGGGGCGTAGGTGGCGGCGGAGGGGGGAACACCGCTGCGGGGCGCGGCGGCATTGGCGGTATTGGAGGAGGAGCCTGCGGACTATCGAATAACGGCGGCGGCGGCGGCGGCGGGTATGCCCATGGTGAGTTCGAAGTGACGCCTGGGGACACTCATACCGTGACGGTGGGGGTCGGCGGAGGCTTCCTTAGCGACCCAAACGGCAAAAACGGTGGCGACGGCTTTGTGGTCGTGGAATACTGAGGGCAATATCGTGACCAAATTTGCAAGACTGACCGATGCCGACGTGAGCGGAGACCGGCTCGTTGTCGAGATCACCGACAACGACCCGGAAGGCCGGTTCCACCCGTCCATCGCGGCTCAGTTCATCCAGGTGCCGGACCAGACGGCGCTGGGTTCGGTCAAGAACGGCCAGGCATGGACGCATCCCGAGCCCGCCGCGATCAGCGAGCCGGCCGAGCCGGTCCCGGCGTATCGCACGAAGATTTCGCCGGTCGAGTTCAAGATGCTGTTCGCGGTATCGGAGCGCCTAGCGATCCGCGCAATTCGTGAATATGCCGGTGCGGATCCAGCTCAGAGGCAGGCTGCTCTGGTCATCGACGACTGGTTCGATATCCTTGACGATCCGCGCCTGACAATGGTCGATCTTGCCTTGCCGCAGCCACAGGACGGTCTCGACTTCCTCGTGTCGACAAGCGTTCTTACGGCCGAGCGCAGGGACGAGATCGGCAAGGGCATCGCGGAAACCGTATAGGTCTCGACGTGAGCGCTTACACCGACAGCGCCGGGCTCTTCGAAAGACTGCGTGGTATCAGATACCGGACGCTCTCGGAGATCCGCTGGGAGCTTTGGTCGAAGGGCTCGGGCAACTGGTTCGTCGTCCCCTCAGGGGCGGACTTCGATGTCTCGATCCCTCGGTTCCTGCACTGGGCGTTCTCACCGCACGATCCGAGGTTTCTGAAAGCTGCGGCTCTACATGATGTGATGTTGCAGCAGGGCGTCGACCGGCTTCGCGCGGCGGCCGAGTTCAATCTCGCGCTGAAGGCCGATGGTGTCGGCGCGGGGGAACGTTTAGCCATGTTCCTCGCCGTCGCAGTGTGGAAATGGCGCTGAACAGTTTTGAGGCTTGCCGGCGAGGCACCGTGATGCGCGCGTTCATCGTTCCGAAAGAGGCAGAGTGCACTCTCTGGCCTCTTTCAATCGCGAACCTCCTGAATATGCTGATTTTCGATGCTGCCGACAGCCTTGCCGCCTCGGCTTACCTGGTGGGCGCAGCGAGTGACTGGAAAGTGCAGGCGCAGCTGATCGCTGCCGGGCACCTGCAGCCGCTCATCCTCTCCACCCAGCAGAAAGCTCACTTCCTCGACAGTCTGCGGCGCATCGAGGAGACAGCGTTGAAGCTGGATATGCACGCAGCCAGAGCTGCTGCCGATCGCGGCTTCGAGGAGTGTTTGGCGATTTTCGATAACAGGGCGGCGCTGGGTGCGTACGACCTGCATCGGGTCATCTCCCACGGCGAGCATACTGCGCTGGCCTTTACGGACGAGATGCGGCATCGGCTCGTTTTCACTCTCCTGACCGAGAGCGCCAAATACTACGAACGGGCGTGCTTGTTCGGCGAGAAGGTGGAAGATGCGTTTCCGTCCGCCTCGGCCGATATCGCGGAGGCCGGAAAGTGTCGCGCGCTCGCCCGATACACCGCGTCGGTCATGCATTTGATGCGAGTGCTGGAGGTCGGCCTCGGCGCCCTTGCTGCACATTGCGGCCTTACGCCCAGCGAGAACTGGAACAGCACGCTGAACCAGATTGAGGCTTCACTGCGCCAGGTCAGTCGGAAGAGAGATGGGGTCGACGCGGAACAGTGGGCGGCGGAGGCTGGAACCCACATTCGCTTCATCAAGAATGCCTGGCGGAACCATGCCATGCACCCGCGCGAGCGCTACGACGAGAATGATGCCGCGGCCATTTTCGACAATGCCCGCTCGCTCATGCAGCATCTGGCGGAACGACTTAGCGAGTAAGGCAGCTTCGAGAAGTGGCGGGTTAGAACGGCGTGCGACTTCGGAAAGCAGCTAACGCGTCAGCCGAAAAATCCGTCTCAAATCACTTGCCGATCTGTCGCAAATCACGAGCCGCGCCACAGCAGCGCCAAAGGCTATGCCGCGAACGGCTGCTGTCCGCCTGACGGTAGCGGTAACTGGTATGAATTCTGTTTGGGGGGTCGGCTCACGGTTCTGGTCTGAACGGTGCCGGTTTGTTTTGGTGCGCCCGAAAGGATTCGAACCTCTGACCCCCAGATTCGTAGTCTGGTGCTCTATCCAGCTGAGCTACGGGCGCATCCAGAAGGGGCCGCGTCTGCCGCCCGCTCCTGAGGGGGTTCCTAACGGCTCGGTTCGCGGAATGCAAGCCGTCCGTGGACGCATTTTTTCGTCGTCGCTGATTGGCATGTCTATCCGGCGTCGGTGACGATCGGGTGACGGGAGTTGCCGGCCTGTCAGGGCGCGTCGGGAGCCGTCGGTGCCTCTGCTCCATTGCGCGGCGGGCGCGCGGGGGCCGGGCGGACCAGGGCGGCAGTGCCCGGAAGGGCGATCTCGAACCGGGTTCCCGAGGCATTGGTCTCGGCCAGGCGAATCGTCCCGCCATGGGCCTCGACGATCTCCGCGGCGATGGCGAGGCCGAGGCCGGTTCCGCCGGTCCGGGCCGAACCCCGAAAGGCGCGGAACAGATTCTCGCGGGCGCGGGCCGGCAGTCCGGGGCCGGTGTCGTCCACGGCAATGACGAGGCCCTCGGCCGGCCCGTCGGTGGCCGACACGGTGATGCGGCGCACCAGCGAGGACAGATCGTCGTCCTCGGCCTCCAGCGCCTGCGCGGCGTTGCGGCACAGATTGAGGAGGACGCGGTGCAACTGGTCGAGATCGGCATCCACCTCCATGCCGTGATCGACCGCGTTGACGAGCTCGATCGGCGATTGCGGCGAGATCGTCAGCATCTGGAAGACGTCGTCGACAAGCTGCCTGAGGCGGATGCGGCGCTTGACCGGGACCGTCTCGACGGCGCGGCCATAGGCCAGCACCGACTGGGTATAGTGCAGCGCCCGGTCGAGGCTGCGCAGCAGCATCGGCGCGACCCGCTGGACACGCGGATCGTTCACGGTGGACAGGCGGTCGGAGATCATCTGCGCCGAGGCGAGGATGTTGCGCAGATCGTGATTGATCTTGGAAACGGCGAGGCCGAGATCGGCGAGATGGCGCTGTTCGCGCAGGGTCTCTGCCAGCCGCGACTGGACGTCGGCGAGTTCGGCCTCGGCCACGCCGATCTCGTCGTCGCGGCCGCTCGGCCGCAGGATCCGCCGCGGGTCGGACGGCTGCTCGGCAAAGCGCACCATCGCCGTTGTCATCGCCTGGATCGGCCGCACCAGATAGACGCTGATGGCGGCATAGACCAGGAGCGCGGCAAAGCTGGCGATGGCCAGCGAGAGAAGCAGGATGTTGCGCGAATAGACCAGCATGTCGCGCCGCAGCGGCGCTTCCGACATCACCATCTCGGCCAGCATGGAGCGGTCGCCGACCGGGCCCGAAATCCGCATGATGCGATCGCCGCCGAAGAACAGCGTGTCGAAGGCGCCGGTGACCGCGCTCCACGGGCCGCGATTGCCCAGATCGATCTGCAGGTCGACGGCGTCCAGCCGCGGGTCGCGGGCCAGCAACCGCGAGGCGTCGCCTTCGATGATGGCAACGAGCAGGGCGTCGAGCGCCCGCAGGAGGCCGGCCTCCTCGTCCGGGCTCAGCGGCGCGGCGTCCTCGCGGTCGCGCCCCCGCGAGGCGAGGCCCGCCACCGCTACGGTGGCGATCCTGTCGGACAGCCATTCCTCGCGGAAATTGGCGATGGACGGCACGAAGATCAGCACCTCCGCCAGCATGACGGCCAGCATGGTGATGATCAGGAGGCGGTTGGAGATGCGGTGCCGCACGGTCGGCACGCTGGCGCGCGTCGTCGCGCCGTCCGCAGGTCTGTCGGGCGTCAGCGGCAAGTCGCAGTCTGTCCTTTCGCTGCCATCCACAGCCATCCGCGCGGTCCGCTGCCGGAACGCCTGCCGATCCGGTCAGCCGAACCGCTGCAAGAAGGCAACGGCGCGGCGCACCAAGGGGCGCCGCGTATAGGGCTGATAGTAGGCGGTGGCCGCCCGTTTGCCAATTTCCGACAAGGTGGGGTAGGGCGAAACGAAGTCACGCAGGGCCGCAACGGTCAGGCCCCGGCCGACCACCAGCGACAGGAGATTGGTGATCTCGCCGGCCTGGGCGCCGACGACGCCGGCGCCGACGATCTTGCCGCGCCGGCCGACCACGAGCTTGACGAGACCTTCGGTCCGGCGCTCGGCCTGGGCACGGTCGTTTTCGGCATAGGGCCAGCGCAGGATCTCGACGGCAAGGCCGCGCTCTTTCGCCTGCGCTTCGGTCAGCCCGACCTGACCGACCTCCGGATCGGTGAAGGTGACGTGGGGCAGATTGTCGTCGTTCGTGCGGACCGGCAGCCGGAACAGCAGCGCCCGCATGACGAGGCCGGCATGATAGTTCGCCACATGGGTGAATTGCGGCCCGCCGGCGATGTCGCCGATGGCATAGGCGCGCCGGTTGCTGGTGCGCAGATCGGCGCCGACCGTGATGCCGCGCTTGCCATGGGCAATGCCGGCCGCTTCCAGCCCCAGCCCGTCGAGATTGGGCGACCGCCCGACCGCCAGGAGAAGATGGCTGCCATCGATCGTCCGGCGATCGCCATCGGCGGGGTCGATGGTCAGGCGGATGGCGCCGTCCTGGCCTTCGGCGCGCACCACCTTGGTGTTCTCCATGATGGTCACGCCGTCGCGGCGCAGCGCGGCAAGCGCCACTTCGGTCAGTTCGGGATCGTCGCGGCCCAGCGCCTTGCTGCCCTCGACCACCGTCACCTGCGATCCGAGCCGGCGATGGGCCTGCGCCATCTCCATGCCGATCGGCCCGCCGCCGATAATGAGGAGATGGTCGGGCCGCTCGCGCAGGCCGAAGATCGTCTCGTTGGTCAGATACGGCGTCGCGCCGATGCCGTCGATCGGCGGCACCAGTGCCGACGAGCCGGTGGCGATGACGAAGCGCCGGGGCCGGATGAGTTGGCCGCCCGCCGAGATCGTCCTCCGGTCGACGAAGGTCGCGTCGGCCTTGATCACGGTCACGCCGAGGCGCTCGAAGCGCTCGACCGAATCGTTCGGCGCGATGGCCGCGATGACGGCGTCGATATGATCCTTGACTGCCGGAAAATCGACGAGCGGGTCGCCGGCCGATACCCCGAAGGCCGGCGCCTCGCGGATCGCGGCCGCGTGCTTGCCGGCGGCGATCAGCGCCTTGGACGGCACGCAGCCATAATTGAGACAGTCGCCGCCCATCTTGCCGCGTTCGACCAGGACGACGGAAACGCCGAAGGCGGCCGCCGCCGCCGCCGTGGTCAGGCCGCCGGAACCGGCGCCGATGACGCAGATGTCGGGTGTGAGGATCTCGGCCATTCAGCGTCCGCCGTTCTTGTCGTCCGCGGACGCGGTGCGCCGGCGAAAGAAGGTCTTCTTCAGGACCAGGCCGAGGATCGCGAGTGCCGCCAGTCCCGCAAGGCCGATGGTCATTTCCATGGTCACGAGGTCGGCGATCTCGACGTCGCCGCTGCCCACATTGACGAGCGTCTGGTTCAGGCCGCTGCCGAGAAAGGCGTAGACCATGGCACCGGGAATGATGCCGAGAAAGGTGGTGACGACATAGGTGCGCAGCGAGACCTCGAAGAAGGCCGGCGCGACGTTGACCGCCAGGAAGGGCAGGATCGGCGTCAGCCGCAGGACAAGGAGATAGGCGAAGGCGTCGTCGTGGAAACCCTCGGCGAAACGTCGGATGGCGCCGCCGGCCCGTCGCCGAAGGACGCCGCCGAAGGCATGCCGGGCGGCCAGGAAGAGCGCCGTCGCGCCGATCGTCGCGCCGATCACCGTCAGGGTGCCGCCGAGAAGCCAGCCGAACAGGAAGCCGCCGGCGATTGTCACAACCGAGGCCGCAGGAAAGGCGAAGGCGACGAGCAGGGCATAGAGCGTGACGAAGCCGAGCGAGGCGAGGACAATATGGCCGGCGACGAAGTCGCGCAGACGCTCGCGGCTGTCGAGAAAGACGTCGAGCGAGAGATAATGGTGCAGTTCGAGCGCGTAAGCCAAGGCGAGGCCCGCGACGATTACCGCGATGGGAAGATAGCGCACCAGCGGCGGCGGCCCGGTTTTGGTGTCGAGATGCGGTCTCATGCAGCGTCCGATTCATCTGCCGGCGCGGCCAAGGTCGCTCGCGCCGCCGTTTGGCGTGGCCGCAACATCGCGCGGGGCGCACCAAACCGAAAGGGCGGCTGTGCAAAACGGAGCCAGATCACGCCATGTTGCGCAAGATCGGAAATCGATCCGTTCGCCGTGACCTGCGCGTCGGCGATTGACTTTTCCCGCTCTTCCTCCCTATAAGCCGCGCACACGAGCGGGCAGCGTTCCGCGCGACGGATAGTTGCGTGCAGCGTTTTGTCCCGCGAACCCAGTTTCCGGAACACATGAAGGGCCCGTGCCGCAAGGTGCGGGGGTGAAACGATGAAGCGCACTTATCAGCCGTCCCGGCTCGTTCGTAAACGCCGCCACGGTTTCCGTTCGCGTATGGCGACCAAGGGTGGCCAGAAGGTCATCGCGGCGCGCCGCGCCCGCGGCCGCAAGCGGCTGTCGGCCTGACACCAGACGTGAGTCGGTCGCGGCCAGGCGAGATGCCGAAGGCTGTCGGCCGCATGACAAAGCGCGCGGAGTTTCTCGCCGCGCGCCGGGGCCGTCGTCTGAACGGCCCGTCCTTCTTCATCGAGGCGCTGGATCGCGGCGACGCGGCTCCACCTCGTGTCGGGCTCACTGTGACCAAGAAAGTCGGCAATGCCGTGGTCCGAAACCGGATCCGGCGGCGGCTGCGCGAGGCGATTCGTCTCGATGCGCAGGCTGACATGGCCCCGGGGATCGACTATGTGGTCGTCGCCCGCCGCGATGTGCTGACGCTGCCTTTCGAGCAGCTCAAGGACGAGTTGTCGCGTCGGGTCGCCAGGATGAAGCAGCCGCAGCGAGAGCCGGCCACAACGGAACGGCGCCCGTCGAAGCGTCCATCGGGGTCTGACTGATGCAAAACAACCGCAACTTCCTGATCGCCATGATCCTGTCGATCGGGGTGCTGGTCGGGTGGCAGTTTCTGGTCGTCAGCCCGCGCATGGAAGCCCAGCGGCTCGCGAACGAGGCTGCGCAGTCCGACGTTGCGCAGAACGACGGCTCGCTGCAGACGCCGCAGACCCCCGCCGGAACGCCGCAGGACAATGTCGCCGCACCGTCGGGTCGCGAAAGCGTCGTGCCGGATCAGGGCGCTCTGCCGACGACCGGCGAGACCCGTGAGCAGGCCGTCGCTGCCGGCAACCGCATCGCCATCGACACGCCGGCCCTGTCGGGCTCGATCAATCTGACCGGTGCGCGGCTCGATGATCTGCGCCTGAAGAACTACCACGAGACCGTCGACGATTCGTCGCCGACGATCGTGCTCCTGTCGCCGGAGCGGCTGCCGTCGGGCTATTTCGCGGAATTCGGCTATCTTGGCCGCGATGCCGGCGAGCTTCCCGGGCCGAGCACGGTCTGGCAGGCCGAAGGCGGCCAGTCCCTGACGCCGGACAGCCCGGTCACGCTGACCGCGACGAACGGCGCGGGCGTCACCTTCGAGCGGACCATCTCCGTCGACGACCGGTTCATGTTCACCTACGAGGACACGATCCGCAACGAGGGTTCGGCGCCGCTGACCCTATCGTCCTACGGCCGGGTCACCCGCTATGCGAAGCCGGAAGTCGCCTCGGTCTACGTCCTGTTCGAAGGCCTGATCGGCGTCTTCGGCGACGACGGCCTGTCGGAGATCTCGTACTCCACCATCGAGGACGACCTGCGCTACACGCCGCCGAAATCCTCCAGCGGCTGGCTCGGCATCACCGACAAGTACTGGGCGACGACGCTGGTCCCGGAGGCGGGCCGCCCGTTCCAGTCGCGCTTCCTCTACATGACCGACGGCCGTGCGCATTATCAGACGGAATATGTCGCCGACCCGGTGACGGTCGAGCCGGGCGCAACGGCGACCAACGTCTCGCGCACCTTCGCCGGCGCCAAGGTCGTCAGCGACATCGACAGCTATGAAGAGCGCTACAACATCCGCCAGTTCGGCCAGCTGATCGACTGGGGCTGGTTCTATTTCATTACCCGGCCGATGTTCCACGCGCTGGACTGGTTCTACAGCATGATCGGCAATTTCGGTGTCGCGATCCTCGCGGTCACCGTCGTGCTGAAGCTCATCTTCTTCCCGCTGGCCAACAAGTCCTACAAGTCGATGGCGCGCATGAAGAACATGCAGCCGAAGATCATGGAGATGCGCGAGCGCTTCAAGGACGACAAGCAGAAGCAGCAGCAGGAGATGATGCGCATCTACCGGGAGGAGAAGATCAACCCGGCCGCAGGCTGCTGGCCGATCCTGATCCAGATCCCGGTGTTCTTCGCGCTCTACAAGGTGCTGTATGTGACGATCGAGATGCGGCACGCGCCGTTCTTCGGCTGGATCCAGGATCTGGCCGCGCCCGATCCGACGAGCATCTTCAACTTGTTCGGCCTGATCCCGCTGGAGATGCCGCAGCTTCTGATGGTCGGCGTCTGGCCGATCCTGATGGGCATCACGATGTTCATCCAGATGCGCCTCAACCCGACGCCGCCGGATCCGACGCAGCAGATGATTTTCACCTGGATGCCGGTGGTCTTCACCTTCATGCTGGCCTCTTTCCCGGCCGGACTGGTGATCTACTGGACCTGGAACAACCTGCTATCGGTGATCCAGCAGTCGGTGATCATGAAGCGCAACGGCACCAAGATCGAACTCTGGGACAATCTGCGCGGGATGTTCCGGCGCAAGGAAAAGCCCTCCGAGGGCTGAGCAGACGTCCCGGGCGATGCGGCCTTAGGGTTGCGCCGCACGGGACGACGCCGTTCGGGGTGCAGTCCTCAAAAAGGACCGAGCATGCACGGACCCGACCCGACCAATCCGCACCCCATGGCCGGGCATCCGCGCATCGGCTTCCTCAAGCCGCTGGTCGACCACCCGCAGATCGAGATCGGCGACTATACCTATTACGATGATCCGGACGGGCCGGAGCGCTTCGTCGAGGTTTGCGTCGGGCACCTCTATCCGTTTATCGGCGACCGGCTGATCATCGGCCGGTTCTGCGCCATCGCTTGCGGCGTTTCCTTCGTGATGAACGGCGCCAATCATGCGATGGGCGGGATTTCGACCTACCCCTTCCAGATCTTCGGCAAGGGCTGGGAAGCCGGTTTTGATTTCCAGACCATCCTCGACGGGGTGAAGGGCGATACGCGGATCGGCAACGATGTGTGGATCGGCGAGAAGGCGACCATCATGCCGGGTATCACCGTCGGCGACGGTGCGGTGATCGCGGCCCATGCGGTGGTCACGAAGGACGTTCCGGCCTATGCCGTGGTCGGCGGCAATCCGGCCAGAACGATCCGCATGCGCTTTCCCGACGACGCCGTCCGGCGCCTCCTGGAAATCGCGTGGTGGAACTGGCCGGCCGACAGGATCAGCCGCAATCTCGGTGCGATCCGGGGCGGCGACATAGATGCGCTGGAAAAGGCGAAATGACGATGGATCAGGACATGACCGACGACGCCAACACGCCGCCGCCGCCGGCCGCCGCGCATTTTTTCGGCCAGCCCTGGGTCTTCGTACGCGGCGTCCCGGCGATGAAGTTCCTGCCGCCGGAAGGCCCGCCGGAGATCGCCTTCGCCGGTCGCTCCAATGTCGGCAAGTCGTCGCTGATCAATGCGCTCCTTGCCCAAAAGGGCCTGGCGCGCACGTCGAACACGCCGGGCCGGACGCAGGAACTGAACTTCTTCGTCCCGGACGGCTATGGCGGCGAGACCGCCGAGCTGCCGCCGATCGCGGTGGTGGACATGCCGGGCTATGGCTATGCCAAGGCCCCGAAGGACCATGTCGACGCCTGGACCAAGCTGGTCTTCTCCTATCTGCGCGGCCGTGCCAGCCTGAAGCGGGTCTTCTTGCTGATCGATGCGCGGCACGGGATCAAGAAGAATGACGAGGAGGTGATGGGCCTGCTCGACAAGGCCGCCGTCTCCTACCAGATCGTCCTGACCAAGACGGACAAAATCAAGGCGACGGGCGTGCCGAAGCTGATCGAGGCGACGGCGCTCGGCATCAAGCGGCACCCCGCGGCGTTCCCGCGGATCCTCTCGACGTCGTCGGAAAAGGGCGTCGGGCTCGACGAACTGAAGGCCGAGATCGCCGCACTGGCCGAATAGGGCAGGGCGCCTCCGCCGTGTGCAGCAGTGCGGGTCAGTCCTTCGGTGCGGCCGGCGGTGCCTGATCCTGCAGCAGGCGCTTGCGGATGTGGTCGTCGATGCGACTGCACACGGCGCGGTAAGCTTCCAGGATCTGCTCGCGGCTGCCGGTGGCGACCGACGGGTCGGGCATCGGCCAGAACTCGACATCCACCGAGGCCGTGCCGGTGGCGTCGAGGACCGCGTGATGGGCTTCCGGCGCCATGGTGACGATCAGGTCAAAATAGCTGTCCTCGAGATCCTCCAGCCGCTGTGGCCGCCGATCGCCGAGGCTGAGCCCCTTTTCCGCCAGGACGCTGTCGACGAACGGATCGCGCTGGCCGTCGCGCACGCCGGCGGAGGCGACGTAGACCGACGGGGGAAGCAGCGACCGGGCCAGGGCCTCGGCCATGGGCGAGCGGATCGCGTTCATGCCGCAGACGAACAGCACCGAGGAGATGCGCCGTTTGTCGCCGCCTTCGCCGGCCGCGCTCATGTGCAGGGCCTCCCGGCGAAAGCGGAAAGGCACCGGGTCCCGCCGGACCCCGCATCCCGATCTCGTCCCGATGCCGTTACTCGCCACACCATGGCAGGGGTCAGCTCCGCCAGTGGAGAACGCAGATCAGGGTGAACAGCCGTCGCGCCGTGTCCAGATCGACGTCGATCTTGCCCTTCAGCCGTTCCATGAGGGTCTGGGAGCCGTCATTGTGAATCCCGCGCCGGCCCATGTCGATGGCCTCGATATGCTGGGGCGTGGCCGAGCGGATCGCCTCGTAATAGCTGTCGCAGATCAGGAAATAATCCTTGATGACCCGGCGAAACGGGGTCAGCGACAGGATATGGGCAACCAGCGGTGCATCGTTCTCGTCGCGTATGTCGAAGACCAGGCGCTTGTCGGCCAGGGACAGCTTCAGCTTGAAGCGGCCGCCCCGGGGCGCACCGACCGGATTGAAGACGTTCTCCTCGATCAGGTCGAAGATCGCCACGGCGCGCTCGTGCTCGACATCGGGCGTCGCCCGGCCGATCGTGTCGTCGAGCTCGACGTCGATCAGATGGCCATCGCCCGTGCCGTCCGCTTCGCTCATGCCATCCTCAAAGGTTCAGCCGGATCGCGACCGACCGGCCATGGGCGTCGAGCCCTTCGACACGGGCAAGCTCGATCGCTGCCGGACCGAGCTCGCGCAACTGGTCCGGACCGAGCTTGAGGATCGAGGTGCGCTTGACGAAATCGAGCACCGAGAGGCCGGAGGAGAAGCGCGCCGAGCGGGCGGTCGGCAGGACATGGTTCGAGCCGCCGACATAGTCGCCGATCACTTCCGGCGTATGCCGGCCGAGGAAGACCGCGCCGGCGTGGCGCAGCCTGGCGAACAGGGCTTCAGGATCGTCGACCGCCAGCTCCAGGTGCTCCGGCGCGATCCGGTCGGACAGGGCCGGGGCCTCGTCGAGCGAACCGACGAGGATGATCGCGCCGTGATCGCGCCAGCTCGCCGCTGCCGTCGCGCCGCGCGACAGGGTCTTGAGCTGCCGCTCGACGGCAGCCTCGACCGCGTCGGCGAAGCCCGCGTCGTCGGTGATGAGGATCGACTGGGCGGCGGAATCGTGCTCGGCCTGGCTGAGCAGATCGGCGGCGATCCAGTCCGGATCGTTCCGGCCGTCGGCGATGACGAGGATTTCCGACGGGCCGGCGATCATGTCGATGCCGACCGTGCCGAAGACCTGCCGCTTGGCGGCGGCGACGAAGGCGTTGCCCGGGCCGACGATCTTGGCGACGGGCGCGATGGTCTGGGTCCCGTAGGCGAAGGCCGCCACGGCCTGGGCCCCGCCCAGCCGGTAGATTTCGCTGACGCCGCAGATCTTCGCCGCGGCGAGCACCAGCGGATTGAGGACGCCGCGCATGGCGGGCACCGTCATGGCGATGCGCTCGACGCCGGCGACCCTGGCCGGCACGGCGTTCATCAGCACGGAGGAGGGGTAGCTCGCCTGGCCGCCGGGAACGTAGAGGCCGACCGAATCCACTGCCGTCCAGCGACTGCCCAGCTCGACGCCGATTGCGTCGACATAGCGGTCGTCCTTGGGCATCTGCCGGGCATGGTGGCTGGAGATGCGATCATGGGCGGTCGTCAGCGCGGCCAGCGTCTCGTCGGGCGTCGCGGCATGGGCAGCGTCGATCTCGTCCTGTCCGACCCGCAGCACTTCGGAAGTCAGGTCGAGCCCGTCGAACTGCCGCGTCAGATCGATCAGGGCGGCGTCGCCCTCTTCGCGCACCCGCGCAATGATGTGGCGGACGGCGGAATCCACGTCATCTGCCTGCTCACGCTTGGCACCAAGCAGGGCGAGGAATTGCGCCTCGAAACCGGAATCGTCGGTATGAAGTCTCGACGGCACTCTGCGAATCCCTTCCGTCATTCTCGTCGACCGCGTCGTACCGTCGGGATCCCGCAGGTCTCGCCGGTCGGGCCATAGCCGATCGTCAGCCGATCCGTTCGGGCCGGCCATGATCCGGCTTCGCATCGGTGCTCCACGCGCCGCCGATATCGGCGAGCTGCGCTTCGATCACTTCGACGGTGAGCCTTATCGCGGAGCCGCCGGCGAAGACAAGCTCGACAACGCCCGAGGGCGCTTCGGTCACGGCGAAGCGAATGGCGAGCAGCACCAGCACATCGTCGGAATCCGGCGCGATGCCGGTATGCTTCACTTCGGTGACGCGATCGAAATGCAGGACGGCCCGGCGGCGCTCATATTCCGCCTTCTTGAACAGGCGGAACCGCGAGACGCCTTGCGCGGTCTCCCAGACAAACCGGTTCATCTCGACGATGAACTGGCCGGCGGCGGGGCGATGCTGGCAGTCCTTCGGCTTGACGACAGCGTCCTGACAATAGGCTGAGATGATCGCCAGATCGTCGGAATCCACGGCGAGGAGGCGCAGGCGGTCGGTCATGCGAAGGGTTCTTTCCGTGTTGGCAGCGCGGAACCTAGGGCGTGGTACACGCGACCGCAACGGTCCCGGACGACAACTGCGCAAGGAAGGAGAAGGGCGATGGTCACCCGACGACGCGGGGCGTTTACGCCCTGACCTGATGTCGCGACAGCAGACGCAGGCCGATGACGGCGAAGCAGACGGCCATCCAGATCGGGTTGGCCCGTTCGAACAGGAAGCTCTCCAGGAAGGCGTTGAGCAGCAGATAGGTCAGTACCATCAGGAAGAACTGGCCGAGCCGCTCGCTTTCACGGTCACGTCCGATATGCACGAAATCCCACAGAGGCAGGAGGACCAGAACCACAACCGCCAGGACGAGACCGGGCACCCCCATGGAGATCGCGACGTCGAGATACCCGTTATGGGCGTTGGCGCTTCCACGCGGGTCCCATGAGAGTTCGAAATTGCGCTCGGTGCCGTAAACGACCTGTCCTTGCCAGAAGGCATTGAGACCGAAGCCTGTCCATTCGCGACCATCGAAGACTTCGAGCGCGAAACGCCACAGATCCATGCGGCCGGTGAAGGTGGTGCCCGGCACCACCGTCTGGACAATCTGATCGAGAACCGGCGACAGAACGGTGCCGAGGGTCAGCAGCGTCATGACGACCAGGGTCAGGCCGATGCCGACAACCAGGAGCCAACGCCCGGCGATGGATCCGAAGATGACGATGGTGGCGACGACCGGCAGCAGCGTCATCGAGGTCTTGGAGCCCGTCTTGACGACGAACAGGGCGGCGAGCACTGCAATGACCAGGCCCGTGGCGCGGTTGCCCGCCCGCAACAGATAGACGCCGCAGAAGAAGACCACGGCGAAGACCGCGCCAGCGACGTTCTTGTGGGAATAGGCGCCTCGCCAGAGCCCGTCATGCTGTGGCTCGGCGCCCGAGGCATCGTGGATCGCCACCCCCGGCATGGCGAAGACGCCGAGATAGGACAGGGCCAGCACCGCCAGCATGGCCAATGTCAGCGCGGTCCGGAAGGCGCGCGCGTCCCGTGGAAAGCACAGTATGCCGGTAACTGTTGCCATGGCCAGCAGGGTAAAGGCCGCGCCACGCAGGGCGTTTTCCGGACTCGTGGCCCAGAGCGCGCTGCCAAGAAGCCAGGCCGCCATCACCACCCAGGCCGGTCGCAGCAGCGTCTGCAGTGTCGTGCGATCGGTCAGCAGAAGGTGTCCGATGATCACCAGCACGGCCAGCGACGCGTAACCGATCTGGTTGACGAGGCTTCCGGCGTTCTCGTCACCGGTGAAGGTCACGGCAAAGGGCGTAAGGGTGACCATGAGCGCCGTGAGGACGCCTGCGCCCAGAAGCATGCGCACGACATCGGTCCACCATTCGGCGATGACGGGGTCGACGGTATCAGTTCTGTTCTGGACGGCGATATTGCTCATTCACCCATCCGAATTCTGCCATCAGTCGGCCGATGGCGACCTGCATGTGGTAAAGTCCGATCACCGGCGAGCGGGTGCGCACGGCCAACCCGGCCGAGCGCAACGGCGCAGCGGCCAGAAGGGCTGCGCTCTTGGCAATACGGCGCACACCGTTGCGGCGGCCCGATGCCTGCCGGCGTTCGATGATCGAGGAAATCGCGCCGTTGCGCAGTCCGCGGGCATTCAGCCACGAGAATTCGGTGCGCCGGGCCGGGGTCGTCTCGAACACCGGCGCTTCGGCGCACCAGCCGAAACGGAAGCCGCGTTGCCGACAGCGTGAATAGAAATCGCTGTCGCCGCCGCCGATGAAGTTGAAGGCCGTATCGAGGAACGGTGCGCCGATCGTCTCCAGCACCTTGCGGCGGATCGCGACATTGCCCGAGGAATAGAGGATCGGCACCGGCCCGGTCTCGCGGTAGTGCGACGTGAACACCGGATGATGCGCATAGCGGGTGCGGGCGCCATCCTCGAACACCGGCACCTGCGGGCCGCCGACAATATCGGCGTCGAGCCTGTCCGATGTGACGACCAGATTCTCGATCCAGTCCGGATCAGCGATCTCATCATCGTCGATGACGAGCAGATGCCGCATGGCGGGAAAGCGCGCCAGGGCGGTCTGCCAGCCGGCGTTGTAGGCGGCGCAATTGCCACGCTCGTGAGCAATCAGGATCAGGCCGTTCAGCTTGCTTTCCGCAAAGAGCGTTCGGGCAGCGGCCAGCCCGGCGCGACCTCCGGCATCGTTCTCCATGACGATAACGGCGAAGCGCCGTGTCGTCCGCTGGGCGGCGAGGGACCTGAGTGTCTTCAGGAGATGATCGGGCCGGCGGAACGTCGGAAGGGTGACGACGATCCCGAACGCATCGTCGGCCAGGCCGGGCGATTCACATTCGATGGTGATGGCGTCGGTCATCAATCTCGCTCGGGTGACGGTCCGCGGTTCGGGTGGATTGGACCAGAGAAAGGTGAAGAAAGGATCGACCGTTCGGCGACGGCGTGCATCCGTTCCGTAACGCCCTCTTCAGGATCAACGAGGTTTCCGGCATGCCGGCGAAGCGGGCCGCAACCGGATTGGTGCCGGACCCACGAACAGTCGGGTATGCAGTGTTTGCCCGCGCGGATTGATATTCTTTCAATCCTTCCATGCGAGCGTTCCGGTCCTTGCAACGCATACCACCGGTCTGTCGGATGCATCTTCTCTTCCTGTCCTCGCTGCTGCCGGATGGCCGGCCTGCCACCGGATTCGAGATCGCCAACCATGCGATTGCCGAGTCCTACAGGCGGCAGGGGGTACGGCTGAGCTTCGCCGGGTTCCGCCGGCCCGACAGTCGCGAGCCAAGGGACGGGGAGATCTGCCTCGGCGAGATCGCGATCGAAAACGCCACGGCATCGCTCACGCGGAAGGTCGGATGGGTGGGGGCGGCAACGTTGCGCAATCTGCCGATCTCCGCGGCGAAGATCGCCGGGCTCAACCCCGAGACGCTGCGCAGGCGCCTGGCCGAGGCCGGGCCTGTCGACGGATATGTACTGAGTTCGGTGCAGATGCCCGCAGCCTATCCGTTCCTTGCCCGTGACAAGCCGTCGATCTTCATCGCCCACAATGTCGAACACCGTTCGGCCGCCGAGAATGCCCGCAATGCCGACCGGCTGCACCGGCGCATGCTCTATGTCCGCGAGGCCGCGCTGCTGCGCCGCATCGAAAACCGTATCTGCGAAGACGCTGCGGTCGTCCATACGCTGAGTGACGAGGATCGCACCGCGCTGGGATTGGCCGACAGTCCGCGCTGCCGACCTTTGGCTCTGACGACGGGCCGTACACCCCGTGCCGACGACGGAATCCGCCGCCACGATGTCGGACTGATCGGCACGTGGAGCTGGGCGCCGAACCGCGTGGGTCTCGACTGGTTTCTCAACCATGTCGTCCCGCGGCTGCCGGCCGACATTCATGTCGCCATCGCTGGCCGCTTCGATGGCACGCCGCCATCGATGCCGGCGAATGTCGCCTTTCTCGGTCGGGTCGAGGATGCCCAGGCCTTTGTCGGCGCTTCGCGGGTGTTGGCGTTGGCGACCAAGGGCGGCACCGGCATCCAGCTGAAGACCATCGAGGCGCTGGAGGAGGGCATGCCCGCCGTTGCTACGCCGCAGGCGTTGCGCGGCGTCGGCGCCATCCCCGCCAATGTCCGGACGGCGGAGACCCCCCAGGCCTTCGCGGATAAACTCGTGGAACTGGCCATGGCCGAGCGTCAGGGCGGTGCGACACGTATCGACGGCGCACAATTCGTGCGATCGCAAACTGCAGCACTCGACGCGGGCATCGCCGCCGGTCTCGATCGTCTTGGTCATGCGGCCGCACCGCGCAAGGACGCTGCCCGGCACGCGACCTCCGCGGCGATCAAGGGTGGCGCGGTGGCGCACGGGGAACCCGTCTGATGGACGATATGGGAATGACCACCGAACGGGACGGCGAGGCCGCGCAACCCAGCGAACGGCGGATCGCCGGAATCGCGGTTGCCGACCTCACCGGAGCCGCGGCGATCCGACGGCTCGAGGCGGCCCTTCGCAGCCCTTTCGGACCGACCCGGCTCGCCTTCCTCAACGCCCATTGCGTCAATCTGGTCCGCCGCGACACTGCCTATCGCCGCGCCTTGTCCGACTGCCTGGTGCTGCCAGACGGCATCGGCGTCGACATCGCGGCAAAGCTTCTTTACGGCGCACGGTTTCGGGAGAATCTGAACGGCACCGATTTCGTGCCGCGGTTGCTGTCGGCCCTGAAGCGTCCCCAGCGCGTCGCGCTGATCGGCGGCGCAGCGGGCGTGGCGGAACGCGCCGCCGCGCGGCTTCGGCACCTCGCCCCTCGCCACGACTACATTGTGGTGGCCGACGGGTTTTTCGATGCCGCATCACAACCTGCCGTCCTGACCGATCTGGAGCGTGCGGAAGCCGACATCGTTCTGGTGGCGATGGGGGTGCCGGCGCAGGAACTGTTCCTCGCAAATGCCCTCGACGCGCGCCACGGACGACTCTTTGTCGGTGTCGGCGCTTTGTTCGATTTCCTCGCCGGCAACGTGTCGCGCGCGCCGATCGTCGTGCGTCGGTTGCGCATGGAATGGGTATGGCGCCTCGGGCTGGAGCCGTCGCGGCTGTGGCGCCGCTACATTCTCGGCAATCCGGCCTTTCTCCTCGGGATCGTGCGCGATAGGTTCGCGCCGCGTCGTCCGACCGGTTGATGCGGTACGAGCCCTCCGGACGGAGACGATGACCTTGCAGACGGCCATTGTGACGTCGAGCTATCGCGGCGACCTCGAACGCTGCCGGCTGTTGTGCGAGAGCATGGACCGGTGCGTCACCGGCTATCGCCGGCACCTGATCCTGGTTGAGGGCGCCGACGTCGCGCTGTTTCGCCAATTTGCCGGACCGTATCGGGAGATCGTGGATGAGCGCGACATCCTGCCGAAATGGCTGCGACCGTTTCCCGACCCGCTGTCCTTCGGCCGGCGTCGCATCTGGCTGACGCCCAAGGGGCCGCCGCTGCGAGGCTGGCATGTGCAACAGCTACGCCGGCTGGCGGTTGCAACGATGCTGGAAGAGGATGTGGTTGTGTCGGTGGATTCCGACGTCGTCTTCCTGCGCGCCTTCGATATGAACTGGTTCCATCGGACCGGTGCGGTCGACTTCTTTCGTCGTCGGGGGGCGATCGACCAGCTGGCGGCGCCCGTCCGCAACGAACATCTGGCATGGTCGCGGCGGGCTGGAAAGATGCTCGGCATAGCCGACCCTGCGACCACCGACGACGGCTATATCGCAACGCTGATCCCGTGGCGGACCGATACGGTACGGGAGATGAAGGCCCATATGGAAGCCGTCGGCGGACTTTCCTGGATGAGCACGCTGGCCGGTGGGCGGGCGCTGTCGGAATGCACGCTCTATGGCCGCTTCGTCGACGAGGTGGAGTTGCGGCCGGACCGGCATGCCGGGACCTCACTCGAACTCTGTCACATGTACTGGGACGGCGCTGCGCTCGATGCGGTGGCGCTGGCGGACTTTTCGCGCGGTCTGGAGCCGCATCAGGTTGCGGCGGGCATCCAGTCCTTTACCGGGACCGATCCGGCTCTCATTCGCAGGGCTGCGGGTCTGGCCTGAGCCAGCGCCGGGTGGCACGGCCGCCACGGGGGCGTGACCAGTCGAAGGCGGCGTAGGTCGAGGATGCCGAGACGATCCACAAGACCAGGAACAGACCGTTGAGCCCGAGGATCCAGCGCTCGGTATCGGGGGCAGCGCGCAGCAATACGACGAGCAGCCCGGCCTTGATGAGCCCAACGATCGCCAGGATCAGGGCGCGCAGGCCTGTCCTGCCGCGAGCGTAGAGCAACTCGCTCTCATATTCGATCAGGTTGCGGAAGGCGGGGACAAACAGGGCCACGAGGACCAGCGGCGCGGCGTCGGCGACATTGCGGCCAAGCGCGTTCGGAAAGACATGCAGGATTCCGCCGAGAACCGCGAGTCCGGCGACCGAGACGGCGGCCACGGCGACCTCCAGTCCCCAGCGCATTTTCCAGTGGGCGATCCATGTGGGTGTGCGCATCAGCTTCTGCACGATCATGGTGTTGGCCGAGCGGATCGGAAGGGCCGTCAGGTCGATCAGCCGCATCAGGATGGCGTAGATGCCGGCCATTTGCGGTCCGCCCAGCGACAGGACGAGCAGCTTGTCGAGTTCCGACTGCAGGTAGAAGATCACCTCGGCGCCGGCCACGGAGACGCTGTCCCGCCAGCGCGCGAGGTAAAGCGCCGGCCGGAATCGCAGGCGCTGGCGCGGATAGAAGCCGATGATGGCAAACAGTGCAGCTGCGGCATTGGCGGCCAGATAGGTCAGCGACCATTCCAGGAGCAGGCCACTGCCGAGGGTGACGAATCCGACGGCGGCGACGGCCCGGATCGCCGACCCGGCGATGACGATACTGGCGCCGCGCCCGAAACGGCCGAGGCCGTTATTGACGATCACGACGACTTCGAGTGCGCGCCAGAAAACGATCTCCGCGATCACCACTGCGGTAAAGGCGGCGATGCTCATCTCACCGTCGAAGAAGGCCGCGTAGAAACCCACTGCTGCCAAGCCGACAACCGGCAGCGACAAGAGGAACGCCACGAGGAGGCCGGTCGTGTAGATGCCGACAAGCCGCTGGCGTACGGTCGCGACCCGATAGAGCGGTGAGACGAAGCCGAAGCCGCCAATGCGCGACAGGACGATGCCGGTTGCCGAAGCGGTGGCGAACAGGCCGAAATCACCCACCGACAAACCGTTGGCCACGCTGACGAAATAGGCCAGCGACAGGACGAGGCGCCCGGCCGATCCGCTGAGCAACCAAGCGTAATCGCGGATCACGCTTAGGTTGCCCTTAAAGCTTTCGATCCAGAATGCTGTGCTTGGCATGCTCCAACCTTCGGGAGGGCGGTAGGAAGATGACGATACACCACGACAGGAGCGATGCACGGTCTCGGTCGCTGGCGGGATGCCAGCCGGGTGTACTGGGATCCGCTGACTCATCGACTAGCGCGGGAAGTTTAACGCGCCGTTCCTTCCTGGGAGCCGGTGCGGCGCTCGCCCTGGCGCCGGGTACGGCCGCTGCCGCCGGTTCGCATGGCCCGGGCTTGCCCCGCGCAGTGCCGCTCGGGGGAGCGATCCAGGCAGAATTCATGGACGTCGATCCGGCCTACCGGCAGGCGTTCCTGGACCATTGCGACATGATCATGCCGATGAATGAGCTGAAGTTCAGCCTGATCCAACCCGAACCCGGCACGTGGAATTTCGAGCCGGCCGACCGGATTGTCGACTTCGCGTTGCAGAACGATCGGCTGACCCGGGGGACCTGCCATGTCTGGTGGGGCGCCACGCCCGGATGGGTCGAGCGGCTGGAAACGGCAGGCCAGGCGGAAGCCGCTCTGGTCGATCACATCGAGCAAATCGGGGATCGGTACAAAGGGCGGCTTACGGGGTGGGACGTCGTCAACGAGGTCGTCGCCAACGATCCGCACAGTGAAGGGCCGCTGCGCCAGACCACCTGGCTGGAGAAGCTCGGCCCCAATCACATTCCCATTGCCTTCGCCGCCGCTGCGCGTGCCGATCCGGCCGCTCGACTGGTGATCAACGATTACGACCTGGAATTCGTCGGTCCGCGCTTCGACCTGCGCCGTGAAATCGTCCTGGGGATCGTGCGGCAACTCCAGGACGGCAACATACCGGTCCATGGTGTCGGCATCCAGGGCCATCTCTATGCCGGCCGGCAGATCGACAAGGACGGGCTCGAGCGTTTTCATCGCGAACTGGACCGGATGGGCGTCGGCCTCATGGTCACCGAGCTCGACGTGATCGACTGGGAAACTGCACCCGGCAACGCCGCCCAGGATGAGACTGCATACGGATTGGTAGCCGATCTCCTCGACGGGGTATTCGCCTGGAAGGCGCCCGATGCCGTGATCGTCTGGGGCATCAGTGACCGCTACAGCTGGATCTCGGAGGTGCTGCCACGACCTGACGGGCATCCAGACCGGCCGCTTCCACTCGACCGCGACATGCGGCCGAAACCCTGGATGTCCCTGTTGAAAACGCGGCTACAGAACGCGTGACGCTGCGGAAAGTGGAGCGGGGAGATGTATCTTAACCGTTCATTAGCCATGAGTGCGCAGGATTGTCCGATCAGTTCCGGTGCTTGACCCGGACCCATCATCCGCGGATCGATATGGCCATGTTCTCTTCCGAGACGACTCCGAACGCCCGGCAGGCCCCGCGCCCAGCCGCATCGATCAGGCCCGATGACCATGCGGCCCTGATCGACCCGGTGCACGTAGTCCAGACTGTCTGGGCTTCGCGGCGATGGATCATCCTAACGACAATCGTCGGCTTGCTGCTCGGCGTCGCCGTCGCGTTGGCCCTGCCGAAGAAATACACGGCCTATTCCCAGATTCTCGCCGATCCCCGTGACATCAAAGTTGTACAGAACGAGGTGACGCCGAACGGGCTGCCGACGGAGGCGACCCTGGCGCTGATCGAAAGCCAGATCGCCGTTATCAATTCCAACGACCTGATGGCGAAGGTCGTCGAGGCTGCGGATCTGGAGAGTCTCGGCTTTGTCAGCTCCGGACCGGAAGCCGCCAATGGGCGCTTCCTGCAGACGATGGAGAATCTGCGCGAGGCAACGGACGTCTCGCGCGACGCCAAGAGCTTCGTCCTCAACGTGGCCGTGACGACCGAAAGCCCGGAAAAATCCGCCGAGCTGTCACGGCTCGTTGCCAATACCTTCATCGACCATCTGGCGCAGGTGCAGTCGGATACGGCCGGACGAGCGACCAACGCTCTGTCCTCCCGGCTCGCCGAACTGCGTGACAAGGTATCGGCCGCCGAACGCGCAGTGGAATCCTACAAATCGGAAAACCAGCTTGTGGGCGTAGGCGGCCAGTTGGTCGACGACAGCTACATCCTGCGCATCAACGACGAACTGTCCCGTGGCCGGGCCAATGTGACGGCCCTCAGGGTCAAGGCGGAGCAGATGGCCAGGGCCAGCGTCGAGGACGTGGTCGAAGGCGCCTTTCCCGAGGAACTGACTTCGGAAACGCTGGCACGCCTGCGCGGAAACTATTCCGATCTCGCCCAGAAGGCCGCTTCACTGGCCGCGACCCTCGGGCCGCGGCACCCGCAATTGATTGCCAGTCGTCAGTCGCTTGCCTCGGCGCGCGACGCCATTCGCTCGGAGCTCACTCGCATCATCGCGGGCGCGCAGACCGATCTGGCCCGGGCCGAGCGCACCAATCAGGATCTGACGGCGCAGCTCGACCAGCTGAAGACCGACCAGGTGGAGACCAGCGGGTCCTTCGTCCGGTTGCGCGAATTGCAGCGCGAGGTCGAAGCCTCGCGGGCGGTCTACGAGTCCTTCCTCCTGCGCGCCCGCGAAACCGGCGAGCAGCAGGGCATCAACACCGCCAATGTCCGGGTGATCTCCGAAGCGACGCCGCCCTTGCGGCCGTCCAGTCTTTCACGGCGCGTGGTGGTCGCAGCCGGCGGCATGCTCGGCTTGCTGGCCGGCGTGTTCCTGGCCGGCGCCGGCGCGATATCCGAGCAGTACCGCAATGCGATGCAGATGCGGGCAAGCGCGGCGACGCGGCGGGATGCTTTTGGCGCGAGCGCCAACCATGCGTATCCCGCCACCGGACATTTCGCCAGCCATGGCAGCTATTCCACGACCGTCGTCCTGGCGTCCGACGGGGTGGCCACGATTGCCGGCAGCGAAACGGACGATGGCTTCCGCCCGGCGGTCCATGCCGAGCCCCGCGAGCTGCGGCGCGATGCGGATGACGCGATCGACGAAGCCCCGATGGTCGAGGATCATCCTGCCGAGCTGCAGGACCCGGCCAATACCGACGGGGTGCACGAGGAGGATGCCGCGCAGCGTCCCGGCAGTTCGGACGAGGCGTCGGCCGCGGTCATGCCGAGGCGGACCCTGCGCGAACGGATCCGGGCGCTTGGCGGTGAGCTTCCCGATCGGACCGACACCGATGCCGTGCAGCCGGACGACGACGAGGAAGTGCTGCGGCTGCAGAACGACATCGCGGCGGTGAAGAAGCACATCGCGGAAATCCGCGGCCGCCGTCAGGCACACTGAACCAACCCATCGCGTGCGGACCGGTGCGCTCGAAAGACAACATGGACCATCCGGCGGAGCTGTTCGCAGGCAGTCAGGCCGGCGGCGGCGCGAGGCGCGGGGCTTGGCTGCCGCTGTCCGGGACATCGATGATGGCAGGCTGATATTCCGGGACGATCCGCTTGAGGATTTCCAGTGCGCGTTCGGCGTCGCCGGCGGTTACGGCACCTTCGATATTGTCGAAGCTGCGTGAGAGGAGCTGCACGTCGCTGACTCGCGAGCAGGCGATCAGAAGGCCAGCCCGTCCGGTCTCCTCGCGCGTTTCGTCTTCGCTGAACAGTTCCTCGTAGAGCTTCTCGCCCTTGCGCAGGCCGACGAAGCGAATGTCGATATCCACATGCGGCTTGAGCCCGGCGAGTTGGATCACCCGTTCGGCGAGTTCGGCGACACGGATCGGCTTGCCCATGTCGAGGACGAAGATCTGCCCCTTGGCGCGTGTATCGGTCATGCCATGCCCCGCAGCATGCAGGATGAGCCGCGACGCTTCCGGAATGGTCATGAAGAACCGCGTGATGTGCGGGTGGGTCACCGTCAGCGGCCCGCCCTTCTCCAGCTGCGAGCGGAACAGCGGGATGACCGAACCGGTCGATCCGAGAACATTGCCGAACCGCACGGTGATGAAGCGGGTCGCGTCCTGGGCCAGGTCCAGCGCCTGGCAGTAGGCCTCGGCCGCGCGCTTGGTGGCGCCCATGACATTGGACGGGTTCACCGCCTTGTCGGTGGAGATCATGACGAAGGCCGATGCGCCCGCCGCCATGGTCGCATCGGCGACGTTGCGGGTCCCAAGCAGATTGGTGTCGATGCCCTCGACCGGGTTGTCCTCGACGATCGGCACGTGCTTGAGCGCCGCGGCGTGGAAGACGACGTCCGGGCCGACCTCGTCGAACAGCGCGCGAATGCGGTTGCGATGACGCACGTCGACGATGCGCGGCAGGATCGGGACCGTCGGAAATTCGTCTGCGATCTGGCGCGTGACCGACCAGAGATTGAACTCGGAATTGTCGACCAGGACCAGCCGGCTTGGTGCGAAGCGGGCAATCTGACGAACGAGTTCGGAGCCGATCGATCCACCGGCACCGGTGACGATCACCAGCCGCTCCTTGATCAGCCGTTCGACCTCCGCGATGTCGAGGTCGACCTCCTGGCGCCCTAACAGATCCTCCAGGGCGATGGGCTGCGGTTCGATCGGACGGTTCTCGTCGACCGTGCCGGTCTGGCTGATGTCCGGCAACCTCTTGACTGTCACGCCGAGGGGCGCGCAGCTGGCGACGATCCGCGAGAGCCGGGCTGCGGGAATGGCGACATCGGTCACCACCAGTTCGCCCACGGGCGTGCCCCGTTTCTCAGCCCAGCCGATGGTCTTTTCCAGTTCCTCCAGGGTGCCGAGTACGCGGATGCCATGCAATTGCCTGCGGCGGTTCTTTGCCTTCTCGTCGATGATACCGACAATTGCATCCTGTCGGCGATTGCGCCGACTGTTGCGGATGAACAGGTCGGCATTGTCGTTGAAGCCGTAGAGCAGCAGATGACGCCGCGTGCCGGCGATGGCCGAGGCGGCCAGGCTGCGACGGTCGAGCCGCCGTTCCTTCATCAGCCGGTAGGCCAGCCTGGGTCCGCCCAAGCCGACGATCATGATGAACCAGGAGATCACGATGGTGGATCGTGGCAGATAGGCGCCGCGGAACATCACGAAATGCAGGAGCAGGAACGCCAGGTTGATGAAGGTGACGGCCTTGACGATCGACAGGACGTCGAGCAGCGAGGCGTAGCGCCAGGCCCCGCTGTTGAGGGAAAAGAACGGGAAGCACACGGCACTCAGCAGCGTGTAGCTGCCGATCAGCATCCAGATCTGCCAGATGCTGAACAGCGGGGCCCACCCCCAGGCGATCGACATGGCGAGCGTCATCGACACCGCGGCGACGAGGATGTCGTGGACGATGCCGAGCTGTCGCAGGGAAATGGCCAGCATGCTCTTGGCGGAGAATTTCATCAACAGGAACCCATGGTTCCGCCGCTGCGGGCGGACCGCCTATTGCGCTATCATGCCGACGCCCGTCGCGGAAGCCGTCAAAAGACGCTGGCACCCGCGTCCGCCGTACCGACCGCGGCCCGGAAGGTGGCGAACAATTCCCGGCCCATGCCGAACTCGTTGCCGCTGAGATCGGGGTCGGCGAGAGGCCGCGCCGCCAGTTCGTCCGCGTCCACGAGAATCTCCAGCGTGCCGCCATCGGCGTCGAGCCGCACCATGTCGCCATCGACCAGCTTGGCAATCATGCCACCGGCCTTGGCTTCCGGTGTGACGTGGATCGCCGCCGGCACCTTGCCGCTGGCGCCGGACATCCGTCCGTCGGTGACCAGCGCCACCTTGTGGCCGCGGTCGAGGAGAACGCCGAGCAGCGGCGTCAACTTGTGCAGTTCCGGCATGCCGTTGGATTTGGGTCCCTGGAAGCGGACCACGGCCACGAAGTCGCGGTTGAGCTCGCCGGAATCGAAGGCGGCCTTCATGTCGTTCTGGTCGTGGAAGATCTTCGCCGGTGCCTCGACGATGCGGCGCTCGGGCCGAACGGCGGAGACCTTGATGACGGCCTTGCCGAGATTGCCCTTGAGCATGCGCAGGCCGCCATTGGACGAGAAGGGCTGGTCGGCGGTGGTCAGCACCTTGGGATCGGCGCTGTGAGCGGGTGCCGCTTCGCGCAGCACGGTCTCGCCGTCCGGCGCGAGGCGCGCTTCCACGGTATAGGCGCGCAGGCCGTGGCCCCATGCGGTCCGCACGTCCTCGTGCAGGAGGCCGCCATCGAGAAGTTCGCGGATCAGGAAACCCATGCCGCCGGCTGCCTGGAAATGGTTCACGTCGGCCAGGCCGTTCGGATAGACGCGGGCCAGCAGCGGCGTGATGTCCGACAGGTCGGAAATGTCCTGCCAGGTCAGCTTGATGCCGGCGGCCGCGGCCATCGCCACCAGATGCATGGTGTGGTTGGTCGAGCCGCCCGTGGCGTGCAGCCCGACGACACCGTTGACCACGGCGCGCTCGTCCACCACCAGGCCGGCCGGCGTGTATTCGTTGCCCAACGCGGTGATCGACAGGGCGCGCCTCGCCGCTTCCCGCGTCAGCGCATCGCGCAGCGGCGTGTTCGGATTGACGAAGGAGGAGCCCGGCGTGTGCAGGCCCATGATCTCCATCAGCATCTGGTTGGAATTGGCGGTGCCGTAGAAGGTGCAGGTGCCGGGGCCGTGATAGGACTGGGATTCGGCGGCGAGCAGCTCCTCGCGCCCGACCTTGCCCTCGGCGTAGAGCTGCCGGATGCGGCTCTTCTCGTCATTGGGCAGGCCCGAGGTCATTGGCCCGGCCGGCACGAAGATCGCCGGCAGATGGCCGAAGGTCAGGGCGGCGATGGTCAGGCCCGGCACGATCTTGTCGCAGACGCCCAGATAGACGGCGGCGTCGAACATGTCGTGGGAAAGACCGACGGCGGTCGCCATGGCGATGACGTCGCGCGAGAACAGCGACAGCTCCATGCCGGCCTGCCCCTGGGTGACGCCGTCGCACATGGCCGGAACACCCGAGGCCACCTGGGCGGTGCCACCCATGGCGCGGGCGGCCTCGCGGATCAGTTCGGGATAGCGCTCGAAGGGCTGATGGGCCGAGAGCATGTCGTTATAGGCGGTGATGATGCCGAGATTGGGCGTCTGGTCGCCCGACAGGCGGGACTTGTCCAGCGGACCGCAGGCGGCGAAGCCATGGGCGAGGTTGCCGCAGGTCAGGGTCGAGCGCTTCGGTCCCTCGGCACCCTTTGCCATGATGCGCGCCAGATAGGGTTCGCGCGTCGGCGCGGAACGCTCCCGGATGCGGTCGGTGATCTCTGCGATGCGCGGATCGACGGTCATGGGATTGACCTCCTGGGCGGTGAAAGGGGCGTCAGGGACACCAGAAGACGTTGGCCGGATCCTTGCGCGGTGCTTCGAGAACCGCGCGGATCGGCAGCTCCTCCACGGGGCCGCCGGCCAATGCCTTTTCGTAGACGGCGAGCTTTTCCTCGCCTTCGATGTGGATCGCCAGGAGCCGCGCTTCCACCAGCATCGGCAGGGTCAAGGTGACGCGGGGCTCGCCGGCCCCGGGCGCACGCATGGCGACGACGGGCTCCGTGGTCTGCGGGTCGATGGCGGCATCGAGGTTGTCGCCGCCCGGAAAGAACGAGGCGGTATGGCCGTCCGTGCCCATGCCGAGCACCGCGGCGTCGATCGGGCGGGCCAGCCGCCGGAAGCGCTCTGCGAGATCCTCGCGCGCATCCTCGGGTGTTTCTGCGTCGAGATAGAAGGGGATGAAATGCGCCGCCGCGGCGCGGTTCTTCAGGAGCTTGTCGGCGACCAGCGCAGCGTTCGAGCGATCGCTCGATGCCGGCACCCAGCGTTCGTCCACCAGGAGCACGTTGACATTCGGCCAGTCGATCTCGGCCTGCGACAGACGCTCGAAGAAACGCTTCGGCGTCGAGCCCCCGGAGACTGCAAGGGTCGCCGTGCCGCGGGTGGCGATCGCGCCTGCGAGAACGGCGGCCACGCCGACCGCGAGGGCCTCGGCCAGGGCGTCGCCATCGCGGTAGCGGTGCAGGACGGGGACTGTATTCATTCCGGATCGCCTCAGTCGGGTTCGTGCCAGGTGCGGCCATCGCGCTCGATCAGCGCCACGCCGGAGGAGGGGCCCCAGGTGCCGGCCGTGTAGCCCTGCGGCTTCATGGATTTCTCGGCCCAGGCCTGCGGGATCGGGTCGATCCAGTTCCAGGCCGCCTCGACCTCGTCGCGGCGCATGAACAGGGTCTGGTTGCCGCGGATGACGTCCATCAACAGCCGCTCGTAGGCGTCCGGGTTCCGCACCCGGAAGGATTCGGCAAAGCTCATGTCCAGCGGGACATGGCGCAGGCGCATGCCGCCGGGACCGGGGTCCTTGATCATCAACCACTGCTTGACGCCCTCATTGGGCTGCAGCCGCATGACCAGCTGGTTCTGCTGAATGCTGCCCGAAAGGCCGGCGAAGATCGAATGCGGGATCGGCCGGAAGGTGACGACGATCTCCGACATGCGTTCCGACAAGCGCTTGCCGGTGCGCAGGTAGAAGGGAACGCCGGCCCAGCGCCAGTTGCCGATCTCGGCCTTGATGGCGACGAAGGTCTCGGTGTCGCTCTGGGCCTCGCCGAGATCGTCGAGATAGCTGCGCACGGCCGCGCCATCGGAGGCGCCGGCCTTGTACTGGCCGCGCACGGTGCGGCTCTCGACATTCGAGGCGTCGATCGGGGTGAGGGCGCGCAGCACCTTCAGCTTTTCGTCGCGCAGGGCGTCGGCGTCCAGCGTCGGGGGCGGCTCGAGCGCGACCAGACACATCAGCTGCAGGATGTGGTTCTGCACCATGTCGCGCAGCGCGCCGGCCTTGTCGTAATA
>Ga0189290_100088_pt1 | contig 83417 bp, 85 predicted proteins | sample UW140minimetaG_FD_130318 | JGI IMG/M metagenome (GOLD analysis project Ga0189290, IMG submission 130318) | Marine microbial communities from the Costa Rica Dome - UW140 mini metaG | ecosystem: Environmental > Aquatic > Marine > Oceanic > Photic zone | place: Costa Rica: the Eastern Pacific...
CAATGAATATTATAATAATGACACAGCAGACGGCGGAGATGGTGGACAATACGGAACAGATCCAGCAGCAGTCAATGCAAACGGAACAGTAGTCGCAGCGAGTTACCCAGCAGCAGGAGCTGATACTGATACTAATGGAACAGTAGATTATCAAGAAGTTGGTCCAAATCCAGATACAGATGGAGTTATTAATGCTTGTGATACAGATGACGATAACGATGGTAATCCAGACGTAACAGATTCTAATCCGCAAAATCCAATTGCAGAGGATGATAATGCTACAGTTATAGTAGGAGTGCCTGAGACGATAGACATCTTAGGCAACGACGATTACTTACCAGATAATACTATGACAGCAGGCAGTGATGTATATATCACAGATGCAGGTACAGGAACAGGTGTAGGAATTATTACGTTTGATGAAAATACAGGCGAGTTAATTTATATAGCAGCAGGAAGTGAAAGTGGTACGACAGTAACGGTAGATTACACAGTTTGTAACGATTTAACCGGCGACGGCGCAAGTCCAGACGATATCTGTGCAACCGCAACAGTAACCATTACAGTAGATATGGGACCAGATGCAGATGGCGATGGTATCCCAGATGCAACAGACCAAGACGATGATAACGATGGTATTTTAGATGTAGCTGAAGGCCCAGGGGATCCAAGTGCAGACGACGATAACGATGGTGTGCCCAATTACTTAGATGACGATCCGTTAGACCCAATGGTTGGTGATGTAAACGGCGTAGTAGAAGCAGCCTACGATAATGATGGCGATGGCGTATCAAACCATTTAGATTTAGATGCGGACAACGATGGTATCTACGATACATTAGAAACAGGTGGTGTTGATAATGATAATGATGGTATCGCAGATGGCCCAATAGACCCAGTAACAGGTATTCCTGCTACAGCAGGAACAGGGGTAGGGATTCCTCCCGATACTGATGGGAATGTAGGTGAGAACTTGCCAGATTTCTTAGACCTAGATTCTGATGATGATGGTTGCTCAGATGCTAATGAAGCATATAATAATTCAAATGCAGATGGAGGTGATGGTGGTTCTTATGGAATAGGAGAGCCTCAATTAGGAGTAGATGCTAATGGATTAGTTATTGGAGCAGATTATACGACAGGTACAAATCTAGATGTTATAACAGTAGGAGTAGATATTGATGGTGACGGGGTAATTGGAGGTTGTGATGATGATGATGATGGAGACGGTGACCCAGACGTAACAGATCCTGACTCAACAGATCCGTGTATTTATGATCCAATTAATCAAGATATAACTATGGTTGAAGCTTCATGGAATGCATTAGATTGTGATGGTGATGGGTTAACAAATGAGGAAGAGACGACAGGAATTGATGACCCAGCGACTACGGATAATCCGAATGGAAATATAACAGATCCATTAGATCCAGATACAGATGGAGATGGTGTTTACGATGGACAAGAAGGTACGGATATGACAGATCCAAATGATCCATGTTCTTATAATCCAGCAAGTCAAGATATAACTATGGTTGAGGCTTCTTGGAATGCAGCGGATTGTGATGGAGATGGTGTACCAAATGGACAAGAGGTTATAGATATGACAGATCCAAACGATCCATGTTCTTATCAGGCTTCGAGTCAGGATTTAAGTACAGTTACTCAGGAATGGTTAGATGCGGATTGTGATAATGATGGATTAACAAATGGAGAAGAAACAACCGGAGTTGATGATCCAGATACAACTGCTGACCCTAATGGGAATACAACGTACCCTCAAGATGAAGATACGGATGGAGATGGAGTAACCGATGGGCAAGAAGCTATTGATATGACAGATCCAAATGATGTTTGTGATTATGATGCAAATAACCAAGATATTACAACTGTTGAAACTACATGGAATAATGCAGATTGTGATAATGACGGGTTAACAAATGAGGAGGAAGTTACAGGAGTTGATGATCCAAATACAACTGCAGATCCAAATGGGAATACAACAGATCCACAAGATATAGATACAGATGGAGATGGTGTAACAGATGGACAAGAAGCGATTGACATGACAAACCCTAATGATTCTTGTGATTTAGAGTTGACAAGTCAAACAGAAACGCCTGATTCAACATGGAATAATATAGATTGCGATAATGATGGCTTAACAAATGGAGAAGAAACAACCGGGGTTGATGATCCAAATACAACAGCTGATCCAAATGGGAGTATAACAGATCCTTTAGATGAAGATACTGATGGTGATGGCGTTAATGATGGCCAGGAAACGATTGATATGACCGATCCAAATGATGTTTGTGATTATGACGAAGCAAATCAAGATATAACTACTGTAGAAATAGTTTGGAATGATGCCGATTGTGATGGTGACGGTGTTTCTAATGGACAAGAAGTATTAGATATGACTAACCCATTAGATCCATGTGATTATAATGAAGATAACCAGGATATCTCTATAGTTTCAGATGAATGGTTAGTTGAAGATTGTGATGGAGATGGTGTAATAAATGGACAGGAAATAAACGATATGACTGATCCAAATGACTCATGTAGTTTTAATCCAATTAGTCAAGATGGAACAATGACGACAAGTGAATATGATATGTTGGATTGTGATGGAGATGGTGTAACAAATGGAGATGAGACAGCAGATGGAACAGACCCATTAAATCCGTGTAGTTATCAAGTGTTGAGTCAAGATGTAACAATAGTGAGTCCGGAATGGGAGGCATTAGATTGTGATGGAGATGGTGTTGTTAATGGAACTGAGTTAGATGATGGAACCGATCCACAAAATGCATGTGATTTTGTTCCAGAAAATCAGACGGAACCAGTTTCAGGAACGTTTGGAACTCTCGATTGTGATGGAGATGGGGTTACTAATGAGCAAGAAGTTATAGATGGAACTGATCCTTTAAACCTATGTAGTTTCGATATTACGAGTCAAACAGAAGCTCCTTCAGAAGAATGGAATACTTCAGACTGTGATGGAGATAGTGTTACTAATGAACAAGAGATTGATGATGAAACAGATCCTACAGAACCATGTGAGTTTGATTTTATGAGTCAAGATTTATCTGATGTGTCAGATGAATGGCTAGGATTAGATTGTGACGGAGATGGATTTAATAATGGAGACGAACCAGGAGATGAAAATGATAATAATATTCCTGATTATGTTGAAGTTAACAATGGAGACCCAGATGCACCAGATGGTATCAATATTTTCGACATAATGACACCTAATGGAGATGGTTTAAATGATGTGTTTATTGTTCAAGGTATTGAACAATATCCTAACAATACTGTGAAAATTTATAACCGTTGGGGAGTAAAAGTTTACGATGTTGATGGATACGGACAGAATAGTAATTATTTCAGAGGCATTTCTGAAGGTCGTGTAACGATTAAGAAAGAAGATAAGTTACCTGTAGGAACATATTACTATGTATTAGAATATGTAAATGATTCAGGTAATACTGTTATTAAAGCAGGTCCATTATATATTAATAGAAGATAAATCATAATTAAATACCTAGCAGGTTAGCCCTGCTGGGGTTAATACTCGCACTTATGAAAAACAAATTCTTAACAATACTAATCATAACAATATTAGCTTTTTGCTCTACATTTAGTTATGGTCAACAAGATGCTCAATACACCCAATATATGTATAATACATTAAGCATAAATCCAGCGTATGCTGGTTCAAGAGATGTTTTAAGTTTTGTTGGTTTATATCGAACGCAATGGGTAGGATTAGAAGGAGCGCCAGATACATTTACTGCTTCTTTACATTCTCCAATTGGAGAAAAAGTAGGGTTAGGTTTAAATATAACCAATGATGAAATTTTTATAACTCAGGAAACATATGTTGACTTAGCGTTTAGTTATACTCTTAATCTTTCAGATGAAAGAAAGCTAGCTTTAGGATTAAAAGCTGGAGGTCACTTTTTAAACATAGATACTAATAGGTTAAATACTGGAGCGTTCAATCCGGGAGATGCAGAAGCCGAAATAAATATAGATAATAAATTTTCGCCTCAATTTGGAGTAGGGATATATTATTATACAAACAAATGGTATTTAGGATTGAGTATTCCTAACATGTTAGAAACAAAACATTTTGATTTAAATGCAGCGAACAATAATTCGTTCGCAACAGCAAAAGAAAGAGTTAATCTTTATTTTATGGCTGGAAAAACATTTGATTTAAATGATGACCTTAAATTTAAACCTGCAGGGTTATTAAAAGTAGTGGATGGTTCTCCTTTACAAGTCGACCTGTCAGCTAATTTTCTAATAAAAGATAAATTAACCTTAGGAGCAGCTTATAGATGGAGTGCAGCATTTAGCGGTATGATTGGTTTTCAATTATCAGACAAATTAATGTTAGGCTTTGCTTACGATAGAGAAACTACAGAGTTAAGACAGTATAATGACGGGTCATTTGAATTCTTTTTACGTTTTGAGTTGTTGAAACGTAATAATCGTATGATTTCTCCTAGATTCTTTTAACCAAACTAAAAATTACTTAAAAATATGAGACAATATATATATATCATAATCACTTTAGTGTTCTTAAGTAGTTCACAAGTGTGGGCGCAAGAGAAAACTGTAAATAAAGGAGATAAAGAATTTGAGCAATTTGCTTATATAGATGCTAGAGAAGCCTATTTAAAAGTTGCTGAAGAAGGGTATCAATCTGAAGACTTATTAAAAAGATTAGCGGACTCATATTATTTCACTGCAGATTATAATCAAGCTGCTAAATGGTATGGAGTATTATATGATTCAGGAAATAGAGAAGCAAATTATTTGTATAAATATGCATTATCTCTTAAAAGTGATAAATCTTATGTAGCTTCCGATTTAATTATGGAAGAGTTTTTAAATGTAAAAGGAGAAGATTATCGCGCCAAATTATTTTTAAATGAGCGTAATTATCTAGAAGAAATAGAAGAGCAATCTGGACGATTTGAATTATCTAACATAGGGTTTAATTCTAAACTTTCAGATTTTGCACCAACATTTTATCAAGGGCGCTTAGTTTTTGCTTCAAATAGAACAAAGCGTTCAGCAATAAAAAGAATTCATGATTGGAATGAACAACCATTTTTAGATATTTATGGTATTTCTATAGGTGATGATGAGTCTAAAAAGGGAGTACAAATGTTTAGTAAAAAGATTAACTCTAAGTATCATGAATCTACAGCTGTTTTTACTAAAGATGGTATGACAATGTATTTTACAAGAAATAATTATACAAATAAAGATTATAAAGAAGATGAACAAGGAACAAATCGTTTAAAACTTTATAGAGCAAAACGAACAGAAGATGGAGGTGATTGGGATGTAGAAGAATTGCCATTTAATAGTGATGAGTATTCTGTTGCCCATCCAGCGCTTAGTAAAGATGAAAAAACATTATATTTTGCTAGTGATATGCCAGGAGGAAAAGGCCTTTCTGATTTGTATAAAATAGCAATAGAGGGAGAAGGATTTGGTAATGCCGTAAGTTTAGGTGATGGAATTAATACTGAAGGGAGAGAAACCTTTCCTTTTGTAAGTGAAGATGATAGATTATATTTTGCATCTAATGGACATATAGGATTAGGAGGATTAGATATGTTTGTAGCTAATATAAACGGGCCTAATGATTTTGGAGAAGTCTTCAATTTAGGGAGACCTATAAATAGTCCACAAGACGATTTTACATTTATTATCAAGAAAAATGGAATGGGGTATTTTGCTTCTAATCGATCAGGAGGAGTTGGTGATGATGATATTTATAGTTTTAAAAGTATAAAACCTTTAATTACAACAAGACAATGTAAGCAAGATATTGTAGGTCTTATTAGAGATGATAGAAGTGAAGACCCTATAGCAAGCGCAAAGGTTTATTTATTAAATAGTGAAGGTAAAGTAATCGCTGAAAAAATATCTGAGTACGATGGTTCTTTTGAGTTTAAAGGCTTGTCTTGTAGTACACAATATGCAGTACGCTCACAAAAGAAAGGTTATTCTACAGCAGAAAAACCTTTTGCAACAGGGAAATCAAAAGGAACAGTTGAGCGTACATTATATATTAAAGAAGGAAATGATTTAGGAGAAACATCTGTAGGGCTTGGAGCAGATTTAGTTAAAATATTAGGGCTAAATATTATTTATTTTGATTTAAATAAAGATTATATTCGTGCCGATGCAGAAATAGAGTTGCGAAAGGTTATAGCAGTAATGAAATTATATCCAAAAATGAAGATAGATGTTAGATCTCATACAGATAGTAGAGCAAAAGATGCTTATAATATTGATTTATCTGAAAGAAGAGCTCAGTCTACAATAGATTATATTGTAAAAATAGGAGGAATAGATAGAACAAGATTAACAGGAAAAGGGTATGGTGAGACGCAATTATTAAATAGGTGTAGTAATGGCGTCCCTTGTGCAGAATATGAGCACCAATTAAACAGAAGAAGTGAATTTATTATAGTTGCTAATTAATATTCATATTTCGGGAGAAAATATTTTATATTTTTTTAATGGCAACTAGTGAAATGCTCTCTTAATGAGGGCATTTCTATTTTTCTTTGAATGTGTAAGAGTAGTTAGTTTAAAAATAACTTAAAACAGATAAAATCAATATGCTATTTTGTAAATTTGTGATTAGTGAATTTAAGAAATGGTTGAAGAAAACGTAATACTTGTTAACGAAAAAGATGAAAAGATAGGGCTGATGCCTAAAATGGAAGCTCATGAAAAAGCTTTATTGCATCGTGCTTTTTCGGTTTTTGTTTTTAATGATAAAAATGAATTAATGCTACAACAAAGAGCATTAAGTAAATACCATTCACCAGGGCTTTGGACAAATACATGTTGTAGTCATCAAAGAGATGGAGAAAGTAATTTGGAAGCAGGAAAAAGACGTCTGCAAGAAGAAATGGGGTTTGTTACTGAGTTAGAAGAAAAAACATCATTTATATATAAAGCTCCTTTTGATAATGGGTTAACAGAACATGAACTAGATCATATTATGGTGGGATATTATAATGGAATCCCTGTAATTAATATAGAAGAAGTTGAGTCATGGAAATGGATGTCTTTAAAAGATGTAAAAAATGATATTTCTAGAAACCCAGAACAATACACTGCTTGGTTTAAAATTATTTTCGACAAGTTTTACGAATTTATAAATATAACGGATGAGAGTAACTGTTAATAGAAAAGCACATTTTAATGCTGCTCATAGATTACATCGAAAAGATTGGTCTTTTGAGAAAAATGATAAGATTTTTGGAAAATGTAATAATCCAAATTATCATGGGCATAATTATGAGCTTATTGCGAGTGTTACCGGAGAGATAAATCCTGATACAGGGTATGTTATAGATGTTAAAATATTAAAGGATATTATAAAAACAGAAGTAGAAGATGCCTTTGATCATAAAAATTTAAATTTAGATGTTCCTGAGTTTAAAGATTTAAATCCTACTGCAGAAAACATTGTTGTTGTTATTTATAATAAAATTAAAGCACAATTAGATGCAAATTTAGATTTAGAAGTTACTCTTTACGAAACACCTAGAAACTTTGTAAGTTATTCTGGCAATTAATAGAAAACCCAATATGTTATACCCAATACAGTTTGCTCCTATTTTAAAAGATAAAATATGGGGAGGGCAAAAATTAAAAACAGAACTAAATAAAATTAGTAACCATAATAGTATAGGAGAAAGTTGGGAGATTAGTGATGTAGAAGGCGATACATCTGTAGTTGAAAATGGCTCTTTAAAAGGGCAGAGTTTAAAGCAATTATTGGAAACATATAAAAGTGATTTAATAGGGGAGAAAAACTATGAGATTTTCGGAAACAAATTCCCTTTATTAATAAAGTTTATAGATGCTAAGGAAAACTTATCTATTCAATTGCACCCTAACGATGAGTTAGCAGCAAAAAGACATAATTCTTTCGGAAAAACAGAAATGTGGTATATTATGCAAGCCGATGAGAGTTCTAATTTAATAGTTGGTTTTAACCAAAATGTAACTAAAGAAAGTTATTTAAAACATTTAGAAGATAAAACCTTACCTAAGATTTTAAATTTTGATGAGGTTTCCAAAGGAGACACCTATTTTATAGAAGTTGGTCGCGTACATGCTATAGGTGCAGGTGTTATGTTAGCAGAAATACAGCAAACAAGCGATATTACCTATCGTGTTTACGATTGGGATAGAGTTGATGATGAAGGAAATGGTAGGGAATTGCATAATGATTTAGCTATAGATGCTATAGACTTTGAAATGGAAGATAATTTTAGAGTAGATTATTCTAAAATAGAAAATATCTCAAACAAGATGGTAAGTTGTCCTTACTTTACAACAAATTATCTTCCTGTTGCTAATGAGACGCTTAATAAAACAAACACCTTTGATTCTTTTATAATTTATATGTGTGTTGAAGGAGAGGTTGTTATAAAAACAAAAACCTTTTCAGAGACAATTAAGAAAGGAGAAACCGTATTATTACCAGCAAGTATTAAAACCTTTGAAATTACAGCAAAAAAAGCAGAACTATTAGAAGTTTATGTGTAATTTTGCAAACAATAAAAAATAAATATTATGGCAAATAAAAGAGACCTTAAAAAAGACATTAATTATGTTTTAGGTGATATTATTGAAGCGGTTTACGTTTGGGAATATTCAAACACAGGAAAAGACACAAAAGGTAGCGAAGCAATAATTGATGAGGCTATTGAAACTTTTGATGATTTAATTGCGAAAGTAAATGCAAAAGATGTGGAGAACAAGAAGTCTCATTTTAAGGCAATTAAGGACGAGTTAGAGTCTAAAGGTCGCGCCCTTATTGAGAAGATTAACAAATTAAGCTAAATTTTTTTTGAAAAAAGTTTGCAGATATTAATATCAATACTATATTTGCACTCGCTTTGCCGATGTAGCTCAGCTGGCTAGAGCAGCTGATTTGTAATCAGCAGGTCGTGGGTTCGAGTCCCTCCATCGGCTCAAAGTTTAAAACCACTCTTTTTAGAGTGGTTTTTTTGTTTTAAAAACAATATAAAAAGGTCAAAAACTAATTAAATATGCCCTTTTAAGTAATAAAAATACTACTTTACTCGTTTTATTTTTTTTTAAGCAGGCTTTAATAATCTAGATCAAAATAAATTTAAAATGAGATAAAAATATACTTCCTTACATCTAGAGTATTGTTTTACAAGGTAAAATAACTCGTAGATTATTTTAACATCAATATTAATCATTTAACCATAAAAAAGAATGAAATTAAACCCTTTAAAGCGTATACTTACGCTAAGCCTATTCTGTTTTTCTATTTCCCTTTTAATTTTTTAACTGTGATAAAGAAGACGATATATTACCAAAACAAAATACTATTACTAAAAGTAACTTTAATTTTTCAAGACTTAAAGCCAAAGACATTGAAAATGATAAAAATTTAATGCGCATAATTAATAAAGCAGAAACTAAACGTATAGAAAGTAAAACCAATAAAACAGTTTATAACTCGCAATACGATTTTACCATTAATACTAGTTATGCTAAAGTAATAACAAATACTAATGGGTTAAAAAACTATACTTTTGGAGTCTATAGAGCAGAAGATAATGAACTATTAGAAAATCTATTATTACAAGAACAAGAAGACAATACGTTTAAGGTTTCTTTAGTGCAGTATAACCTAACAGCAGAAGAGCGTAACATATTGGCTAACCAAGCAATTGTTAATGTAGACGATAAAATTACGTATGTAATATTAGAAGATATTTCAGATACTATTTTCAATAAAGCCTTCCTCTTGGTTATACTGCTCCTTACGATTAGTATTTTTTCTTGTAAAAAAGAAGGCAATGTGATTAGTGGTTTTTCTTTGGAAAAGGAAGACAATTTTGATATCCAAAAATGGGAGAATTTAAATATTGAAATTATTTCCTCTTATGTCGAGGATTTATGCGACAGAAAGGCGAAAAAGTATACTCCAAATAATTCTCACTACAATTATATAGAAATATCGGGTTCAAAGATACTGAATGAAGACCAATTTAATCGGTTTTATGATGAGTATACTACTAATCAAAAAACAAGAGCTAAGTGTAATAAAATAGGTCTTTTAGATTCTATATTTAATGACGAGAATAAGGATTTTTTAAAGCATCAATATACAGCTAAAAAAAATTATATTAAGTTAATAGAAGAAACTGATTGTATTAAAAACGTAGCGAATACCTTTCATGATGAGAAGGTTGAAATATTTCTAAGGAATAAAAAATATACTTTTGGCAAGGTTCTTTTTACAAAGAATTATAAGTATGCTTTTTTAAAATTTATTAATCCTTATGGTTTTGGTTATATCATTTTTAAGAATCAAGAGAATGGTTTTATAGTATTAAAAAAATGTTATCTAGGTCAATTTTAGAGCCTTGAAATAAAAAAAGCCTCAAATTTTTGAGGCTTTTTTATTGCTTTTTAATACTAATTCATTTTTATTTTTTAGGAATGCGTTTTAAAATCTCTAAAACAAAGTTCCAATATTTTTTAGCAGAAGAAATACTTGCACGCTCATCTGGAGAGTGCGCTCCTTTTATAGTTGGTCCAAAACTAATCATTTCCATGTCCGGATAGTTAGTTCCTAAAATACCACACTCTAGTCCTGCATGGCAAGCTGCTACATGTGCTTTTTCTCCATTTAACTCTTCATAGGTACTACTTAGTACTTTTAGTATAGATGAGTTCATATTTGGTGTCCAACCTGGGTAATCTCCAGAGCATTCAACTTCGCATCCAGTTAACTCAAAGGTAGCACATAGTGTATTTGCTAAATCTGTTTTAGAGCTTTCTACAGAAGATCTTGTTAAGCATCCAATTTTAATGTTACCCTCTTTAATAATTACTCGAGCAATGTTGTTAGAGGTTTCTACTAAATCTGTAATATCAGCACTCATTCTGTATACTCCGTTTAAAGCTGCATATATGGCACGTGTAACACCTTCTTGCACACCTAAATCCATAATATTTTTAGGAGTTTCTGTTGCCTCAATATTTATTTCTAAATCGGGCTCCATTGTTTTAAGCTCTTTCTGTATTGTATTTACAAGCGTTTGCATTTCGTTATTAAAGGCAGCTTCATGTACAGCATCTATAGCAACAACAGCTTTACTTTCTCTAGGGATTACATTTCGTAAACTACCACCATCTATTTCAGAGATGCGTAAACCAAAGTTTTCAAAACCATCAAATAATAAACGATTCATTATTTTATTAGCGTTTCCTAAACCTTTATGAATATCCATACCAGAATGACCTCCTTGTAAGCCTTTTACGGTAATAGTATAACCTACTTTAAACTCAGGTGTTTCTTCTTCTTCATAAGTACGTGTTGCAGTAATATCTATTCCTCCTGCACAACCTACACCAATTTCATCATCTTCCTCGGTGTCTAGATTTAAAAGAATACCACCTTCTAGTAAACCACCTTTTAGTCCCATGGCTCCAGTCATACCAGTTTCTTCATCTATAGTAAATAGCGCTTCTATGGCTGGGTGAGGAATATCTGTGCTTTCTAAAATAGCCATTATAGTTGCAACACCTAAACCATTATCTGCACCAAGTGTTGTTCCTTTTGCTCTTACCCAGTCTCCATCTACATACATTTCTATACCTTGAGTGTCGAAATCGAAATCTGTATCTGCATTTTTTTGGTGTACCATATCTAAATGCGATTGCATAACAATAGTTACACGGTCTTCCATACCTACAGTTGCAGGTTTCTTAATAATGACATTACCAACTTCGTCTTCTATAGTTTCTAATCCTAGTTTTGTGCCAAAATCTTTAATGAAGGCAATAACTCGTTCTTCTTTTTTAGAAGGGCGTGGTACAGCGTTTAAGTCGGCGAATTTATTCCAAAGTTGTTGTGGTTGTAATGCTCTTATTTCTGAATTCATTAGTTTAATATTTAATTGAAGTGCAAAAGTACGAATTGCAATTAAAAAAGAGGACCTATTTTAATAGATTGAAAAATAACTTAGTCCATATCCCTGATTGATGCATCATCCCTTTACAGCTTTCTAAAAAGCTGTAAAAGATATAGCAGAAAGCAGGTATAAACCTATTTATGTTAACTAATAGATTGGGTGTATAGCTTTTGTATTTTTTAATTACATTTGAAGGTATGTTTAAAAATAAAAAACGAAGCCTTGCTTTATCCTTAATTCCAGCTATAGTTATTGTTAAACTATTAGCTTTTTTTCCAGAGTTTATAGAGACTTATTATAGTGGTGGTTTGTATCAATATATATCAAAAGTATTTAGATTTACTTTAGGTTGGTTGCCATTTTCTTTTGGAGACTTTGTCTATGGATTTGGTATTGTTTTTATATTACGCTGGTTGGTTATAAATAGAAAACGCCTGTTAAAGGACATTAAAGGATGGCTTATAGATGTATTTGCAGCTATAAGTGTATTATATATAGCGTTTCATATTTTATGGGGATTTAATTATTATAGGTTACCATTACATGAGAATTTAAATTTAGAGTCTGATTATTCTACAGAGGCATTGGTTGCTGTAACTAAAAAGCTAATAACAAAGTCGAATAGTATACATGTTGAGATTACTAAGGATAGTACTTTAAAGGTTAGTTTACCATACTCTAAAGAGGAAATAGTAAATCTTGTTCCTGAAGGCTATGCTCTTTTAAAAGAAAAATTTCCGAATTTAGGATATAGTACAGTAAGTATAAAATCGTCTTTGTTTAGTCTGCCTTTAACTTATATGGGGTTTAGTGGGTACTTGAACCCATTAACAAATGAAGCTCAGGTAGATTATTTAATACCAAAATTTAAATATCCTACAACGGCATCTCATGAGGTGGCACATCAATTAGGTTATGCAGCAGAAAACGAGGCTAACTTTATAGGATGCTTAGTAACCACAAATCATAACGATATTTACTTTAGATATTCTGGTTATACTTTTGGTTTACACCACTGTTTGCATGAAATTTATAGACGAAATCCAGAGCTTTATGAAACTTTACTACCTACCATAAATTATGGAATTTTAGAAAACTATAAAGAGGTTAGAGCGTTTTGGGATCTTTACCAAAACCCAATGGAACCTATTTTTAAAGAAACTTATAATGCCTACTTACAAGCAAATAGTCAGGAGGATGGTATGAAAAGTTATAGTTATGTAGTGGCTTTATTGGTAAATTACTTTCAAGATAAAACTTTATAATATTAGATTATATAATGTTAAAAAAAACATTAAATATATTTTTAATTACTGCTTATCATTATATTTAAACCTATTAATTTATTAATCAACTTATGATAAAAAACTCTTTAATGGGCCTTTTTTTGTTGTGCGGTTTAATACTCCATGCGCAAGAGAATGTTCCTAAAAACAATGGTGTAAAAACTAGTAATTCTAATTACACTGCATTTACTAATGCAAAAATTTATGTATCTCCAACCGAAGTTATAGAGAAGGGAACTTTATTAATTAAAGATGGTAAAGTTGTGTCTACAGGTGCTAATGTTACAATTCCTAAAAATTGCATAACTGTAGATGTTTCTAGCAAAAGTATTTATCCTTCATTTATAGATATTTATTCTACGTTTGGAGTGATTAAGCCTAGCAGAAAAACTGGAGGATCTCTTTTACCACAGTATGATGCAGGTAGAGAGGGATATTATTGGAATGATCATATAAGGCCAGATAAGAATGCTATAGACATGTATAGTTTCGATTCTAAAAAAGCTAAAGAGTTACAAAAAGCAGGTTTTGGCGTCGTAAATACCCATATAGATGATGGTATTATTCGTGGAGCAGGTGCATTAATAGCTTTAAATACAGAGGGGACTAATGCTAATCGTATTCTTTCACAACGTTCTGCACAATACACAGGTACTAGAAAAAGTAATACATCTCGACAAGCCTATCCAACATCTTTAATGGGGACAATGGCTTTGTTACGCCAAGTAAATTATGATGCAGACTGGTATGCTAAAGGAAATATAAAAGAAAAAGATAGAGCGCTTGAAGCATTTATAGCTAATAAAAAACTAGTTCAAATTATGGAAGCAGGAAGTAAAATTAATGCTTTGCGCTTTGATAAAATTGGAGATCAATTTAACACACAATATGTATTTGTAGGAGGAGGAGATGAATATGAAAACATAAAAGATATAAAAGCAACAAATGCTAAGTTTATTATTCCTTTAAATTTCCCTGATGCATATGATATGGAAGATCCATTTTTGGCAAGATCTGTAAATCTAGCAGATTTAAGAGAGTGGAAGCAGCGCCCATCTAATCCAAAAATATTAGCCGATAATGGTGTAACGTTTGCATTATCTACTTATAAGTTAAAATCTGCAAAAGAGTTAATGCCTAATCTCTTAAAAGCAATTAAAGCAGGGTTAAGTAAAGAGAAAGCTCTAGCAGCTTTAACTACTATTCCTGCTCAAATTATAGGGAAAAGTAATAGTATAGGAACTTTAAAGACTGGATCGTACGCCAATTTTTTAATTACTTCTGGAGATCTTTTTGAAAAAGGAACTAAGATTCATCAAAACTGGGTAACAGGAGTTAGAAATGAATTTTCTCCAATGCACGTGAAAGACATTAGAGGAGATTACACTTTTAAATTAGGCAGTAATGATTACGATTTATCTATTTCAGGAACAACCGAAAAACTAAAAGCCAAAGTAATAAGCGATAGTATAGCATTAGGAGCTAAGATAAGTTTTAAGGAGGATTGGATGAGTTTAACGTTTTCATCATTAGATACAACAAAGCAAGAGTTTGTTAGGGTAGTATCTAATATTTTAAAGGTGGACAACTTTAATGGTAAAGCCTATTTTCCTAACGGAAGCGAAATGGCTTTTTATGCTAAAAAGAAATCTAAAGAAGAGAATAAAGAGGGCGACAAAAAGAAGGGGGATACATCTAAAAAAGAAGTAGATAAAGTTGCCAAAGTAGGAAGAGATTTTCCGGTAACTTTTCCTAATATGGCTTATGGTTTCGATGTATTACCACAACAAGAAACATTATTATTTAAAAATGTGACGGTTTGGACAAATGAAAAAGAAGGGATTCTTAAAAACACAGATGTTTTAATTAAAAACGGAAAAATTTCTAAAATAGGAAAGAATCTAAATGCATCTGAAGCAATTGTTATTGATGGAACTGGTAAACATTTAACGTCTGGTATAATAGACGAACATGCACATATTGCAACCTCTTCTGTTAACGAGTCTGGGCATAACTCTACAGCAGAGGTAACTATAGAAGATGTTATTAATCCTGAAGATATTAATATCTACCGTAATTTGGCAGGAGGAGTAACTTCTATTCAAATCTTACATGGTTCTGCAAACCCAATTGGTGGACGTTCAGCAATTATAAAATTAAAATGGGGAGAATCTGCAGATAATTTACTTTACAAAAACTCACCTAAGTTTATAAAGTTTGCATTAGGAGAAAACGTAAAGCAAAGTAACTGGGGCGATAATAATAGAGTTCGTTTCCCACAGACTAGAATGGGAGTAGAGCAAGTATATATAGATTACTTTCAACGTGCAAAGGAGTATGATGAGTTAAAGAAAAGTGGAAAACCATATCGTAGAGATACTGAGTTAGAAACATTAGTAGAAATTATAAATAAAGAACGCTTTATTAGTTGTCACTCTTATATACAAAGTGAAATTAATATGTTAATGAAAGTAGCTGAACAATTTAACTTTAATATTAATACATTTACACATATTTTAGAAGGCTATAAAGTAGCAGATAAAATGAAGAAACATGGTGTTGGAGGATCAACTTTTAGCGATTGGTGGGCTTACAAATATGAAGTTAATGATGCTATCCCATTTAATGCAGCAATTATGCATAATGCTGGAGTTACTGTAGCAATTAATAGTGATGATGCAGAGATGTCTAGACGTTTAAATCAAGAAGCTGCTAAATCTGTTAAGTATGGAAACATTAGTGAAGAAGAAGCATGGAAATTTGTAACCTTAAACCCTGCAAAGCTATTACATATAGATGATCGTGTAGGAAGTATAAAAACAGGTAAAGACGCAGACATAGTATTATGGAGTGATAACCCACTATCTATTTACGCAAAAGCAGAACGTACAGTTATTGATGGGGTCACCTATTTTGATATTAATAGAGATGCTAAACTTAGAAAAGCTATCAAGCAAGAAAAAAATGAATTAACAACATTAATGCTTCAAGCTAAAAATAAAGGGTTAAAAACTAAACCTATTGAAAAGAAAGTTAAAGCGCATTTTCACTGTGATACTGATTTTTAATTTGTACAAGAATCAAGTATCATAACTAAAACAACTATTAAAATGAATTATTTTAAAATACATATACTGGCTGTCGCTTTACTATTTACAGCAATAGTAGTAGCTCAACAAACACCAGCAGTAAAACAGAAACAAGGTGTATCTATAGAAGGAGCAACAGCTCACCTTGGTAATGGACAAGTTATAGAAAACTCCTTAATAATGTTCGAAAATGGAAAACTTGCTTTTGTAGGTAGTGCTAATTCTCGTATTGCTAGATTAGGACAAATAATTAATGCAAAAGGAAAGCATGTTTACCCAGGGTTTATAGCACCTAACTCTACACTTGGTTTAGTAGAGATTGATGCAGTTAGAGCGACTAAGGATAATGATGAGGTTGGTTTAATGAATCCTCATATTCGTAGCCTAATAGCATACAATACAGAATCTAAGGTTGTGGAATCAATGAGGCCTAATGGGGTGTTAATGGCTCAAGTTACACCACGAGGGGGGCGTATTTCTGGTACTTCTTCAATTGTGCAATTAGACGCATGGAACTGGGAAGATGCAGTAGTTAAAAAAGATGATGGAGTCCATTTAAATTGGCCTAATCCTTTTTCTAGAGGGAGATGGTGGTTAGGTGAGCCAGCAACTTTAAAAGTTAATACAAATTATAAAAAACAAGTAGAGGCATTAACAAATTACTTTGTAGAAAGTAAAGCTTATATAACTGGAAATAAAAAGCCAAAGCATTTACCGTTTGAAGCCTTGCAAGGGCTTGTAGATGGGGCTAAAACATTATATGTACACGTAAGTAATGAAAAAGGAATAACAGATGCTATAAGATTTTCTAAAGAGAATAATATTAAAAAAATGGTTATTGTTGGTGGGTATGAAGCCAATTTAGTAGCTAATCTTTTAAAATATAATAATATTCCTGTGTTGTTACAACGTGTGCATTCTCGTCCTAATACAGATGATGGAGATTACGATGCTTCATTTAAAATGGCCAATGATTTGGTTAAAGCAGGAGTTTTAGTAGGATTGGAAAATGCTGGAGATATGGAACGAATGAATACACGTAATCTTCCTTTTTTAGCTGGGACTTGCGCTGCTTATGGATTAACAAAAGAAGAAGCTTTAAGTTTAATAACTTTAAATACAGCTAAAATTTTGGGAATAAGTGATAGAGTAGGTTCTTTAGAAGTAGGTAAAGATGCCACTCTTTTTATTAGTGAAGGAGACGCTTTAGATATGCGAACAAATAAATTAACAAAGGCATATATAGAAGGTAGAGATATTAGTTTAGAATCTCACCAAACAGAACTTTATAAGCGTTACTCTAATAAATATAAGAATCAATAATTAATTTGATTGTTAAAAATAAAAAAGCGATTCCAATCAATTGTTTGGAATCGCTTTTTTTATTTTCTTATATAGTTTTCTATTCAGAAATTACTCCGTTTTCAGTTTTTTCAAAAAGACTATCATTAGGGGCTGTTTTAGAAACTGAAATATTTACAAAGTTCATTTCACTTCGTTTTTCTCCTATTTTAAAACCATTTGCTTTATACCATTCTAATTTAGCAGGTAAAACAAAACCATTAACAGTTTGCCAATTAGAATATTTTATAAAATGAAACTCTTTACTTTTTTCTTGAGTAAAATAAGTTACGGTATAACCTAACCAAGCCATCTTGTTAGTTTCTTGGTCGTAATATAAAATATATTCATCATCTGGCGACCCTCCAATACCTTTTTCGTAAGAAATTTTAATACCAGGGTACGATTTGCCCTCATAAATTAAAGGGTCTACATCTTGGTAAGTAATACCATCATCGCCTAATACAAAAGGCATAGCGTAAAAGTAAAACATTAAGTTGTAATAAAATTTGGGGTTGCTTTTAAAAGCTTTTTCTTTACGTTCATCTAACCAAATATATTTTCCATTATAACCTAAAGTATAATCTTTAGTTTCAATTAAAGATTTTCTACTTTTTAGGGCAGTAGTTGTTTTTTCGTTTCCATCTGGATTTTCAATTTCAAAGACTAAGTTTTCAAGTTTATTCCATTTATCGATACTTCCATGCGTATTAAATACTTTTGTTAGATTTTCTGGATATACAGTAGTAGTAACATCTAGGGTCTCTTTACTGTAATCGGTAGTCATCTCTGTTGTACTTTTTTCTTCTACGCTTGTAATTTTTTCTTCCTTTTTACAAGATACTAACGCTAAAAATAAAGTAGCGACAATAAGGTGGTTTTTCATATTTAAGTTGATTAATGATTTCTTTAAAGAGAGAAACCATGTTATTTAGTTATAGTTTGAATTTCTGTCGAAGATAAAATGTTTTTATTACAAAAAAAATGCAATAATTTATTTATGAATATTAATAATAGAAAAAGCACCTGCTAACACAGATGCTTTTTCAACTAACCAACCAAAAATATGATAATTACTACTCTTAATTTAAAGTAACCACACTCTAAATAAATCAATGTATGTAATTATATTAAGTATAATGCAATCATTATGCCAAAATGTAATTTAAAGGATAGTGGTTATCATAAATACTTGTTAAAATAGAATACAAATATTTTGGATAAAAAATATACATACAAAAAAGCATCTGCTAACACAGATGCTTTTTTAACTAACCAACCAAAAATATGGTAATTACTATTTTTAATTAAAGTAACCACACTCTAAAAAAAATCTTCATAAGTAATTATATTATCTATATTATCAATGTTTATGCCAAACTTTATTTTTAAATAATATTTTGAATTTAGAATAAATTAATATATCTTTATGATATCATTTTAATATAAATTTAATTTTATGAAAGAAGAAAAAATCATTATACCTGCAAACGGTTATCTTATGTTGTTTATATTTCTAGCCATTGTGTTTGGGAGTATTTTTACAGCAATAGCTATAGAAGAATTAGAATACGCTTTATTTTTAATACTAGGCTTTTTTATTATGCCTGGTTTTTTAATGGTACAGCCAAATGGTTCTAGAGTATTACTATTATTTGGTAAATATGTAGGTACAATTAAAAAAAACGGTTTCTATTGGGTAAATCCTTTTTACTCTAAAAAGAAAATTTCATTAAGAGCTAGTAATTTTGATAGTGAACGTTTAAAAGTAAACGATAAATTGGGGAATCCAGTTATGATAAGTACCATATTAGTTTGGAAAGTAGATAATACATATAAAGCTGCTTTTGATGTAGATAATTATGAGAATTTTGTTCGTGTACAAACTGATGCAGCAGTTAGAAAATTAGCAAGTATGTACCCTTATGATAATTTTGCAGATGAAGGTCATGTAGAAGATATAACCTTACGTTCTAGTGTTAATGAAGTTAGTGAAACATTAGAAAAAGAGTTAGAAGAACGTTTATCTATAGCTGGAATAGAAGTGTTAGAAGCTAGAATAGGGTATTTAGCTTATGCACAAGAAATAGCGAATGCAATGTTGAAACGTCAACAAGCTACAGCCATAGTGGCAGCAAGACATAAAATTGTAGAAGGAGCTGTTAGTATGGTAGAAATGGCTTTAGAAGAGTTAGGTAAGAAAAATATTGTTGATTTAGACGAAGAACGTAAAGCAGCAATGGTAAGCAATTTAATGGTTATTCTTTGTGGAGATAAAGATGCTTCTCCAGTTTTAAATACAGGAACTTTAAATCATTAATAGAAATATTAACGAATTTACATGATGCAATAGTTTGTATTATATTTGAGAAATATACCCTAAGATATAACTTTAAAAGAAAACTCATAAAATGGCCAAGAAAAAAGCTTTCGCGTTGCGAATAAATGAAGATATGTTTAAAGCTATAGAAAAATGGGCTTCTGATGAGTTTAGAAGTACAAATGGGCAGATAGAATGGATTTTAATGAAAGGTTTAAAAGAAGCCAAAAGGGAACCTAAACCTAAACATATAAATGAAAATGATAGCGACTCTTAATAGAGTCGCTTTTTTTATGCCGTTTATTTTGCTACTTTGCAAGGATAAAAAACTAACTAAATGGAAAACGCACCACTATTTACAGATGATACTATTATATTTGGATTATTAATGCTTGCTTTAGGAGCTGTATTTTATACAGAATCAATTAAAACTGGTTTTTGGCCAAAGTTTTATAAAATTGTTCCTGGCTTATTTATGGCATACATGATTCCTGCTGTATTAACAACATCAGGAATTATATCTCCAGAATGGGAGACTATAGACCAAGCAGGTGAGGTTATTAAACATAAGTCTAGTCTTTATCATGTGTCTAGTAGGTATTTATTACCTGCAGCATTAGTTTTAATGACTTTAAGTATAGATTTAAAAGGGGTATTTAATTTAGGTTGGCGTGCACTTATTATGTTTTTAACAGGAACTATAGGAATTGTTATAGGGGGACCAATTGCTATATTATTAATTTCTATGGTGTCTCCAGAAACTGTAGGAGGAATAGGTCCTGATGCTGTTTGGAGAGGATTATCAACACTAGCTGGTAGCTGGATAGGAGGAGGAGCAAACCAGACTGCAATGTTAGAAATTTATGGCTATAACCAAAAACTATATGGAGGAATGGTATTTGTAGATATAGTTGTAGCCAATATATGGATGGCATTATTACTTATTGGAATTGGTAAGCGTAAAAAAATTAACTCTTGGCTAAAAGCGGACACTTCATCTATAGAAAATTTAAAAGAGAAAATGTCAACATTTTCTGAAGGAGTAAAAAGAAATCCATCATTAACAGATATTATGATTATGGGGGCTATAGCATTTGGAACAGTAAGTTTTGCGCATTTATGCTCTAATTTTTTAGCGCCGTTTTTTGAAGATATTGTCTCAGGAATTGAATCGCAAACTACAAGAAATATATTTACATTTTTAGGGTCTAAATTTTTCTGGATGATAAGTATTTCTACATTAATAGCTATAGCACTATCATATACTAAAGCTAAAAATTATGAAGGAGCGGGCGCTAGTAAATTTGGAAGTGTATTTATTTACATATTAGTAGCCTCTATTGGTATGAAAATGGATTTAAAACTTATTTTCGATAATGTAGGACTAATAGCTATAGGTATAGTATGGATGAGTATTCATGCGCTATTATTAATAGGAGTCGCAAAAATAATTAAAGCTCCATATTTCTTTTTAGCAGTAGGTAGTCAAGCAAACGTTGGAGGAGCAGCTTCAGCTCCTATTGTTGCATCTGCATTTCATCCCTCTTTAGCTACAGTGGGTGTTTTACTGGCAGTGTTTGGATATGCTATAGGTACTATTGCTGCGATTGGTTGTACAATTTTGATGCAATTAGCTTCTGTAAGCTAGTTTTTAATGATAATTTATAGCATATTTGCGGAAATAAATTTTAAGATTACATATGCAAAAATTAGTAGTATTTTTTAGCTTATTATTCGTCTTTTCTTGTGGAAGTGATAAAGACAAGTTAATTGTAAAAGGAAATGTAAAAGGGTTAAAAAAAGGAATACTTTATTTAAAAAAAGCCAAAGATTCTGTTTTAGTAGCTATAGATTCTACTATTATTAATGGAGAATCACAGTTTCAATTAGAAAGTGTTATAGATACACCAGAATTATACTTTATTTACTTAGATAAAAACGATAATGAAGATGAACGTATTTCTTTCTTTGCAGATAAAGGCGTTACTGAAATAAATACAACTTTAGATAATTTTGCTTTTGGAGCTAAAATTAAAGGGTCAAAGCAACAAGAGGTTCTAGAAGATTATTTAAAAATGATATCTAAATTTAATAATAAGAATTTAGAACTTATTAAAGAAAATTTTGAAGCTAATAGGTCAAACGATACAGCTTTAGCAGATAAGACAAAAAAAATGCACGAAGGGTTGGAGAAGCGTAAGTATTTATATACTGTAAATTTTGCAATTAATAATAAGGATAGTGAAGTGGCACCTTATTTAGCACTTACAGAACTTTATAATGCTAATATAAAATTATTAGATACAATTAATAATTCTTTGACGCCTAAGATAAAATCGTCGCTGTATGGTAAAAAATTACAAACATTTGTAGATAATATAAAAGAAGAAGAGAAACAGTAAGAAATAATTTCTATACTAGAAATAAAAGCCTTTTTGTATAGATCAAAAAGGCTTTTTTACTTTAAATAATATACTTTAATCCTATAGAAGTTTTCACTCGATCTATAATTTTTATTAATTCTAAACTTGTTTTTAAAGGAATTTTAGAATTTTCTTTATAACCATTGATTAAGCAAAAATTAACGTCTTCAATTTCGTGTAAGTAACCTAGTCTTTTTTGTCTATACTAAAAACTGTAGAGGTATTATTTTTAGTTAATGTTATTTGTTTTGAAGCAAAAAATTCTCGGTGTAATTTTATACTACCTTTTGTACCATATATAATAGCTTCAATAGGTGTATCGGCATCAATACTACATTCCAAATAAGCAGTGACATTAAAAGTCATAGTACAATAACTGTCTACTTCTGTTTCAGTCATTCTTGCAGTAGCTTTTATATCTTTTGGTATACCAAGTAAAATAAGGCTTAAATAAATAGGATAAATACCAATATCTAATAATGCACACCACCTAAAGATTTATTATAAACTCGACTGTTTATTTCTATTTCTGCTTTAAAGCCAAAATCTGCTTTTATAGAAATGATATCTCCTATGGTGTTTAATTTTATAAGTTCTAATAGTTTTATGGTAGCAGGAATAAAGCGAGTCCGTAAGTCTTCCATTAAAAATAAGTTTGAGGATCTGGCTTTATTAATCATAGTTTCCACTTGATTAGCATGTTTTTCACAAAGAACAGCATAACATGGTGCTTTCATAATGGAATACATAAGGAGTTGCTATGTATAAAACTTCTACATTTGGGTCTTCAAATAAAGCTTCATATGATCCATAATATGTTGACGCATTAAACTTATCACAAAACTCTTTAGCAAAACTCTTTGCAATATTTCCTAATCCAATAATTCCCCAATTAACAATTTTACTCGTAAAATTATAGAAACTAAATTTTAATATGTATCTAAAATAAAAAAGCCTTCATTCCTGAAGGCTTTTTTTATTTAATTTTTATGTTCAATTATTTTTTTTGAATATCTATAACTTCAATGTCAAAAATTAAATTTGAATTTGCAGGAACAGGTCCATAATCTCTATTTCCGTAACCTAAAAATGAAGGAATGAATATACGAGACTTATCTCCAACATTCATATTTAATAAAGCTTCTCTAAATCCTGGAGCAAGCCTAGCTTTTGGACTGTATAGCATTGGATATGGCTTATATTTTCCTTGTTTCTCTGCTTTTTCATCGTGTTTTCCAAATTGTTTAGCTATGTCTATCATATTAGTGTCAAATAGAGTGCCATCTTCTAAATAACCTGCATAATTTACTAAAACTTTATCTTGAGAAGTAGGAGTAATTGCAGACCCTTCTTTAGTCATAATCATAACAACTCCAGAAGATAACCTATTAACTTCTCCTTTTAAGTTTTCATTATCTTTAACGAATTTATTTTTTGCTTTTTCAAGTTGTTCTAAAGCTTTCTTTTTTTCAGCTTCTAGCTCTATAAAATAACTATCAAATACTTTAGCAGCATTAAACTTTTTAGCCTCATTACCTTTTCGAATAATATTTAACGACTCTATAATAACATCATCAACAGGCTTGTTTCTTTGTCCTGTTTTAACGTTAGATATAATATCTTGTACTTCTAAACCAGATATTAATTCACCAAAAACAGTATGTTTTGGATCTAAGTTTGGTGTTGGTATCTCTGTTATGAAAAATTGAGATCCATTAGTTGCAGGACCAGAATTTGCCATAGATAAAATCCCAGGCTTATCATGTTTAGCTTCGTTAATTTCATCTTTAAATCTATATCCAGGATTACCTCCTCCAGTAGCCGTTGGGTCACCACCTTGAATCATGAACTTATCAATAACTCTATGAAAAGTAGTACCGTTATAGAATTTTTTACCGGCATAAGCACTATCTACTTTAGTGTTAGTTCCTTCTGCAAGTGATACAAAATTGGCTACAGTTACTGGTGCCTTATCATAATTAAGTTTAGCTACCATAATACCTTTATTGGTAATAAATTCAGCATATAATCCATCTTCTAAATCTGGATATTTATCTTGGCAAGAGGCAGATGTTAGCGTTACCAATAATGCAATCATAAAAATTTTCATTGAGTGTTTTAATTTGTTCATTGTATTAATTGTTACTTATGGGTTATCGAATTTACAGTAACTTTACTAATTATTGGCACATTTGTGCCAATTTTATTTTCGTCACCATAATATCCATATGCTTTTTGAGATGGAAAAATAAAAGTAGCAGTTTCTCCTGCTTTCATAAGTTTTAACCCTTCTCTTAATCCTGAAAATAGCTCTTCCTTATCCATTGCATAATTGCGAGTTTTGAGCTCATCTGTCGAATAAATAATAGTCCCATTTAGGTTAGAAATACTATGATTAAAATTTACAATATCTCCAAATTGGGGTGTTTTTAAACTATCAGCTTCAATTTTGTTTTGAAACGCATACCAAAATCCATTTTCTGAGGCGACATAATTTTCTTTAGTTTCTTTTGCTATAATAGCAAGAATTTGGGCTTTCTCTTTTTCATATAACTTTTTGTTACGTTCTATAGATTCGTTAAAAAAAGATCCGGACTTTACTGATATAGGTTTGCGTGGTTCAGGGGATTTACAACCTATAGTTAGTGCAGTTATTACACAAGTTAAAATTAATCTATACATTGTTTAATGCTTTATTATATTGGGGTAATATACTAATAAATTTATCAACTGTGGTGGCTAAAGATAAATCACTTTTGCCCCCTGCGGCGTTAGTATGTCCTCCTCCTTCAAAATGAGCTCTAGACAATTCGTTTACAGAAAAATCACCTTTTGAGCGTAACGATATTTTTATAATTTTATTTTGTTTGTCTTCAATAAAAATAGCAGCTAACACTATATTGTTTAAAGATAAAGCATAATTAACAAAGCCTTCTGTATCACCTTTTTTATAATCTAAATTTTGAAGCTCACTTTGAGACAAAGTTATGTAAGCTGCACGAGATTCAGGAATAACCTTTAAATTATTCAACGCACAACCTAATAATTGCAATCTGTTATAACTATTAGTATCATATATATTATTATGTATCTGTGTGTTATCGGCACCATTATCTATTAATTTAGAAATGATTTTATGTGTTGTGCTAGTTGTAGAACGAAACCTAAAAGAACCTGTATCTGTCATTATACCAACATATAGGCAAGTAGCTAGATCTTTATCTATATATTCTAAAGCATCTAATTTTTCTAGAAAATGATATACCATTTCGCAAGTTGAACTCATGGTAACATCACTAAACATATATTTTGCATAGTCATCTGGTTGTTGATGATGATCTATCATTATTTTAATAGCATTACTATTAGTCAAAACAGTTTCCATGTTACCAGTTCTGTGAAAAGCATTAAAATCTAATGTAAACATTATATCAGCACTATTAATAAGATCATCACTTTCGGTTTGTTCTGTTTCGTATTTAAAAATAGTATCCTGTTTAGGAATCCATTTTAAAAAATTAGGAAAGTCATTAGGAGCAATTACTACTGCCTGATGATTTAGTTTTAATAAATAATGTAATAATCCTAAAGTAGAACCAATGGCATCACCATCTGGATTTTTATGAGGAATTATAACTATTCTCTTTGGGGAAGAGAGTAACTCTTTTATTTCTAATATATCTTGTGAATTCATAGGCGACGAAGATACAATTTTTTAATATTGGATTATATGAGTAATTTAAAGAAAAACACTACTTTTGCGCCAACTTTAAAAATAGGAGTATTTTATAGAAAAGATATTTAAAGTTATAGAAAAATTAAATTATAAAACATATTAATATTTTAGAATACAATAAAATGGCAACAAATAGAACATTTACGATGCTTAAGCCTGATTCAGTTGAAAAAGGACATATTGGCGCAATCTTAGAAAAAATTAACGCTTCAGGGTTTAGAATTGTAGCAATGAAATTAACGCAAATGACAACTGCAGATGCGGAAACTTTTTATGCTATACATAAAGAAAGACCATTTTTTGGTGAATTAGTAGAATATATGACTCGTGGTCCTATTGTTGCAGCTATATTAGAGAAAGATAATGCTGTTGAAGATTTCAGAACATTAATAGGAGCAACTAACCCAGCAGAAGCAGCAGAAGGTACTATTCGTAAGTTATATGCAGCATCTATTGGAGAAAATGCAGTACACGGCAGTGATAGTGATGAAAATGCAGCTATAGAAGGAGCTTTTCATTTTTCTGGGAGAGAGATGTTTTAATCTTTAAATAGACTCAAAATCTTATACTTAAAACCTGAATTTAACAAGTTCAGGTTTTTTTTATGCCTAATAAAAACCTACTTTAGCACAACTTAAACTACATAATGATGAAAAAATACAATTATTTGTTTTTTTGTGCACTGTTAGCAAGTGGGACCTTATTTGCTCAAAGCGCACAAAAATCCATTTCTGAGTTTCAAAAGAAAACTCAGGCAACAATTACCGTAAATGAGAATTTCGGTACACCTGAATTTGTAAGATTCCCCTTAAGTAATTCATTAAAAGTTCAAGGAGGAACCCCTTACGAAAAAGCTCTTAATTTTTTAGAAGCAAATAAATCTGTATATAGTATAGATGCGACAAAAAACAAATTAGTGCTTAATAAAGAAGAAACAGATACTTATGGATTAAAAAATGTTCTTGTACAACAAGAGTATAATGGAGTACCTGTATATGATGGTAAAATGCGTTTTCACTTTAATGCTCAAGAACGCTTAACATCTGTAAATGGAAATTATATCCCTAATATAAAGTTAAATGCAATACCTACACTAAGTGAGGGAGAAGCTAATACATTAGCAATGGAAACTATTGCTAGTCAAAATATAAACTATTCTGGCACAGCATTATTTGTTAATAAAAGTACATTATATGTTTTTGCTAAAGGTTTAGCGCAAGGCTTTTTAGGTAGTAAATATTTAGTTTACGAAGTAGAAGTTAGAAATGATAGAGATGTAAGAGAATTTGTTTTTGTAAATGCTCATGATGGGACTATAGTTGAGCAGTTTACAGGAATGGCTCATGCACTTGATCGTGTTGTATATGAAGGAAATACCAGTACTACTGTTTGGGAAGAAGGAGATGCTTTTCCTGGATCTTTAACCATTTGGCAACAAAATGAAGTTATAGCATCTGGACATACATATTACTTTTTTGAAAATGCATTTGGATATACATCTTATGATGGAGCTGATGCTCAAATGAGAACAATTAATAACGATCCTAATATTTCGTGTCCAAACGCGAACTGGAATGGGGCAACAGCAAACTATTGTAATGGAACGGCTACTGATGATGTTATAGCTCACGAATGGGGGCATGCTTATACTGGTTCAACAAGTGGACTAATTTACCAGTGGCAATCTGGAGCATTAAATGAATCGTTCTCTGATATTTGGGGAGAAACTGTTGATATATTAAATGCATATGAAGATGCAGATGATGATAATTCTTTAAGAACTGGTTGTGGTAGTTCAGACCGTTGGATGATTGGAGAAGATGCCTCTGCATTTGGAGGAGCTATTAGAGATATGTGGGACCCGACATGTAGAAACCATCCTGGGAAAGTTACAGATGGTCAATATTGGTGTTCTACAGGAGATTCTGGAGGAGTGCATATTAATTCTGGAATACCTAATCATGCTTATGCATTATTAGTAGATGGAGGTAATTATAATGGACAAGTGATAAATGCTATAGGATTTACAAAAGCAGCTCATATATTTTGGAGAGCTCAATCTCAATATTTAACAGCTACTAGCGATTTTGCATCAATGGCTGATGCTTTAGAGGCTTCTGCAACTGATTTAATAGGTGTAAATTTAGAAGGTTTATCTACAACTGCCACCCCTGTTGGACCTTCGGGAGAAATGATTACTTCTGCAGATGTTGATGCTGTAATAGCAGCTGTTTTAGCAGTAGAAATGAGAATTAATCCTGATGCATGTGGGTTTACTACAATTTTATCACCTATTCCAGATTTATGTGATAGTGCAACTGACGATGCCATCTTTTTCGAAGACTGGGAAACAGGAATGGATGGATGGATTGTAGAGCAAAATCCAATAAACCCAGCAACTTGGGAAGATAGGGATTGGGTTATAGATAATACATTACCAAAAGGAAGAGCTGGAAGTGCAGCTTATGGAGCGGACCCTATTATTGGAGATTGTTCAGCAGATTTAGAAAATGGTAAAATTACTTTAACTAGCCCTGAGGTTACAATACCTAATTTTACTGAAGGAACTTACGAATTAGCATTTAATCATTATATAGCTACAGAAACTGATTATGATGGAGGTAATATAAAATATAAATTAGATGGTGGTTCATGGCAGCTATTAGATAGTGCGGCTTTTACTGCAAACCCATATAATGGTACATTAATGTTAAGCGGAAATGATAATCCATTAAGAGGTGAAGTTGCTTTCCATGGTGCAGATGAAGGTTCTCTTACAAGTAGTTGGGGAACTAGTGTTATAGATTTATCTAGTCTAGGTGTTACGGCTAATTCTACAATTCAATTTAGATTTGAACTAGGTACAGATGGTTGTAATGGTAGAGATGGTTGGTATGTAGACGAAGTTATGTTATATAATTGTCAATATTCATTATCTGTAGCAGAGTTTAATAATATAGCTAATTTAGTGAAGGTATATCCAAATCCATCTAACGGAATTTTTAATATAGAAAAAACAAATACTGTAAATTTAGTCAAAGCTGAAATACACGATATTAATGGTCGTGTTATTAGAACAATTGATTTATCTAAGATGAGTACTACTAAAGCAATAGACTTATCTGGTGCAGCTTCAGGAATGTATTTTATGACAATTACATCTGAAAATGCTAGAGGAGTTGTAAAACTTATTAAGCAGTAATAATTACTAGATAAATACATCTTTGTCATAATTAATAAAAAAGAGTAACAGAAATGTTACTCTTTTTTATTTTCTACTAAATCTATTAAAAAACGTTGTTGTAAAAAGAAAGACCTATACATTTTGTATAGGTCTTTGCTTAAAAAAGTTTAATAGAAATATATATACTTATACTACTTTTACATTTACTGCGTTTAATCCTTTTTTACCTTCTTGTAAATCGAATTCTACTTCATCACCTTCACGAATTTCGTCAATTAAACCCGAGATGTGTACAAAATGGTCTTTACTTACACCTTCTTCAGTGATGAAACCAAATCCTTTAGTGTCATTGAAGAATTTTACTGTGCCTTTGTTCATTGTAATAAATTTATTAATTATTTAATGCGGCAAAGGTAGGACCAATAATTAACAAAAATGCATTTAATTTAATTAATTTAAAAAAAATAAAAAAAGCCCATCAAATTAATGATAGGCTAATCTTGTAAATTGTTAAATAGAATATATATATAATTATACTACTTTTACGTTTACTGCATTCATACCTTTTCTTCCTTCTTGAAGGTCGAATTCTACTGTATCTCCTTCACGAACTTCGTCGATTAAACCAGAGATGTGTACGAAATGGTCTTTGTCTGATCCTTCTTCTGTTATAAAACCGAATCCTTTAGAATCATTGAAAAATTTTACTGTACCTTGAGCCATTTTTAAAAAATTTAAATTTATTTGATTCCAAATATAGCATATTATTCTAACAATATCTTTTTTTATTTTTTTATTTTCAGAAGAAAGTATGCTTTAATGTGTTCTAATAAAAAAGATTAGCTTATTGTAAAATTAATTTTTTTATAAGGGCTTTACCAAGTTCCTCATTAAGGTTATTTATAATTTTATCTTTCCCATAACTTAGTTCCTCTCTTAAAACGCTAGAACTTAGTCTAACATAAAGTATTCCATTTTTTAATTCTACAGCTTCAGTGTAGTTGTTTATACCATTACCCATTAAAGAAGTCCATGCATCCCTAACATTAACCTTATCTAAACCTTTTTCTAAATTATTTGTTTCAACAAAGTCTTTTAAAACATCCGAAATGTTTAGTAAATCTTTAGTTCGTTTTGCCATTACTCGTTAATGTTAATTGGAGAGAATCTTTTATACAAATATACGTGGTTATTTTGGTTCAAGACTTTTAATTGTTCTTTAGATGCATATAAAATGGTTTCTTTCCAAGATGAGTAGGCAGTTTTATAGTAAATATTTAAACTGTCGTTTTCTATTTTTAAAGTAAATTGTTCAGAGTCTTTTGATGTTTCAAAATTACCACTAAAAAGAGGTTTCATTTTTTTTCTAAAACCCTTTAAACTATCATTAACCATAATATAGTCTATTGTGGTATTTACTTTATAATCTCGTTTAGTTCCATCAGCCATGGTTACGTTTTCAATTTCCCAGTATCCTTCAAGGTGAGGTATAAATGTTTCAGTTTTTTTAGAACAACTACTAAAAATAAATGTAAGTAATAAAAATATAGATAAGCGTTTCATATGTTTAAACTGTTATATATTTATAGTTTATAAATTGAAAATTTCATAAGATAAATGTACTTGCTTTACAGCTTGTTCTGTTCTTTCTGCATGAGTGTCACTGATAAAAAGTTGTCCAAAATTTTCATCATCTACAAGTTTTATAATTTGCGAAACACGTTGTTCGTCTAATTTATCAAAAATATCGTCTAATAATAAAATAGGGTTAACACCACTTTGTTCTTTTATAAAATCGAATTGAGCCAATTTTAAAGCAACAAGAAATGATTTTTGTTGGCCTTGACTTCCAAATTTTTTAATAGGGTAATCTTCTATGTTAAATTGTAAGTCGTCTTTATGTATTCCTACACTTGTATATTGTAAACTTTGATCTTTATTGATGGCTTGTTTTAATAGACTGTACAAGTCTGTAGAGAATAAATCGCTTTTATAAGTTAAATTTACAGCTTCTTTCTTGTTGCTAATAGCATTATAACGTTTCTTAAAAATAGGAACAAACTCTTTTAAAAAAGCATCTCTTTTTTCAAATATGCGAGTACCAAAATCGGTTAATTGACTATTGTAGACTTCTAGAGTATCATTATTAAAGGTGTTATTTAATGCAAAATATTTTAATAACGAATTACGTTGCGCTAGAATTTTATTGTATTTAATTAAATCGTTTAAATACAACTTATCACTTTGGGAAATAACATTATCTATAAATTTTCTGCGAACATCACTACCTTCTATAATTAAATCACGATCTGCTGGAGAAATAATAACTAATGGCAAAAAACCAATGTGCTCACTAAATTTATCGTAAGCCTTACTGTTACGTTTTATAACTTTTTTTTGGCCACGTTTAAGACTAACGACTATTTTTTCGGATTTATTTTCTTTTTCATAATCCCCATTTATAACAAAAAAATCTTCGTTATGTTTTATGTTTTGTGATGAAATAGGATTGAAATAACTTTTTCCAAAAGATAAATGGTAAATAGCATCTAGTATATTTGTTTTTCCGACACCATTGTTTCCAACAAAGCAATTAATAGTATCATTAAAAGCGAATGTTTTACTATCGAAATTTTTATAATTTAATAAAGAAAGAGATTTTAAAATCATAGAGAATTAGCACAAAAGTGATCCAAGTTTTATTCTTTAAGAATAAGTCTTGCAAAATAACAAATAAATTACCTTTTATATATGGATAAAAATTTTATTTTTGCGACGCATAAATATACAATTCATGGCGACTTACAAGAAAAGAGGTTATAAACCAAAAACGAAAGAAGAAGTAATAGTAGAAACGGAAGAGCAATCAACAACTGCCGAAGTCTTTAATACATTAGATGAAACTGCTTCTAAAACAGAAGATTTTGTAGCTAAAAACCAAAAATATATATTCATAATTATTGGTGTCGTAGCAACATTAGTATTAGGATATCTAGGTTATAATGAGTTTGTAAGTAAACCAGCTCAAGAAAAAGCAATGAACGATATGTTTCCTGCTCAAAAACATTTTAATGATGCAGTTGGCGGAATAGCTTCAGATTCTCTTTATACATTATCTTTAAATGGTAGTGGAGGAAAGTTTGGTATGTTAGATATTATTAAAGAATATAAGGGGACTCCTGCAGCTAACTTAGCAAATTATTATGCAGGATTAGCTTATCTAAACTTAAAAGATTATAAAAATGCAGTGACATATTTAGATGCATTTTCTATAGATGATCAAGTACACGCGGCTAAAGCTAAAGGTTTAATTGGTGATGCTTTTATGCAATTAGAACAAAAAGATGAGGCTTTAAAATATTATAAAGTAGCTGCTGAAATGAGAACTAATGATTATACAGCACCAATTTACTTAAAGAAAGCTGGAATAGCAGCATTAGAATTAAATAAGCCTAGTGAAGCATTAGTGTTTTTTAATAAAATAAAAGAAAATTACCCAGACGCAACAGAAGCTTCTACAGTAGACGTGTTTATAGGTAAAGCGCAAGCAATGTCTAACTAATATCATTTCCGTTATGAACGGAAATTAAATATGGCAACAGAAAATAATAATTTATCAGAATATGACAAAGCATCAATCCCAAACGCGAAAGACTTTCGGTTTGGGATTGTTGTTTCAGAATGGAATGACAAAATAACAGAAGGGTTATATAACGGTGCTTACAATACGCTTATAGAGCATAATGTAGATGTAAAGAATATTATACGTTGGGATGTCCCTGGAAGCTATGAGCTTATTTACGGAAGTAAAAAAATGCAGGAACAAAATGTAGATGCAGTTATAGCTATAGGGAGCGTTATACAAGGAGAAACTAAGCATTTCGATTTTGTGTGTGAAGGCGTTTCTCAAGGGATAAAAGATTTAAATATACTACATGATACCCCAGTTATTTTTTGTGTATTAACAGATAATAATTTGCAACAAGCTATAGATCGTTCAGGTGGTAAACACGGCAATAAAGGAACAGAAGCAGCAGTAGCTGCAATTAAAATGGCAACACTTAGAAAAAACGCTTAGCTTGTTCTAAGATTAATATATTCTTATTATTGTAAAGTTGTCTATTTTAAGACAACTTTACTTACTTTTAATGCTTTTTTGTTAACAATTTTTAGCATTAGCCTTTCCTTACTCTACAGTATTTTAAGTATTTTTGAGTGTTGTAACGAATACATTTTTTTTGGAATGTTTTTTGCCTTAACATAAACTATTCAATAGAATTCATGTTCAAAAATCGAAAAAATAGAAGTTTTAATTATAAACCGCGATATTCTAATACCGAGGAGAATAATTCTAGTAGAAAACCATCTTCAAATTTTTTCGAGGGCAAACGCAAACGAAAAACATCAACATTACCAATACTAATTGTTGTTTTGGCATTAATAGTTGCATTTATGTACTATTTAGAAACCAAAATGAATTAAAATAGAGACGCTATGGGATTTATGAAACAAAAAAAAAATAAGCGCTACAATTACATACCACGTTATTATAAAAATGATGGAGAAGGGAGTCCTTTCGAAATAAAACATAAGTTTGATGAGTATCGCTCTACAGTAGGTGGTAATAAAAATATAAAGCAAAAATTTAATTCTGCATGGGATGAGTTTATTAATTCTCCAGATAAGCAAGTTAACAGACGCGTATTGTATATTGCTTTGGTATTAGTGTTTTTGTTTTTATGGTTTATGGATTTTAATTTAAGTGCCTTTTTCAATAGTTAATACATGGCAGACATTATTCAATTATTACCCGATCATGTTGCTAACCAAATAGCAGCAGGGGAAGTAGTGCAAAGACCAGCTTCTGTAGTAAAAGAATTACTAGAAAATGCAATAGATGCAGGAGCAAGTAAAATAAAATTAATAATAAAAGATGCAGGAAAAACACTTATCCAAGTTATAGATAACGGGAAAGGGATGAGTGAAACAGATGCACGTTTAAGTTTTGAACGTCATGCAACTTCAAAAATTAAATCGGCAGACGATTTATTTCAATTAAATACAAAAGGATTTAGAGGAGAAGCATTAGCAAGTATTGCAGCAATTGCTCATGTTGAGTTAAAAACAAAACAGGAAGGAGGCGATGTTGGGACTTGTATAGAGATAGAAGGTAGTAATGTAGTATCTCAAGATGTAGTTGTTACCCCAAAGGGAACTTCTATAGGAGTGAAAAATTTATTTTTTAATATTCCTGCAAGGCGAAATTTTTTAAAATCTAACCCTGTAGAAACTAGGCATATAATAGATGAGTTCCATCGTGTAGTTTTGGCTCACCCTAATATAGGGTTTGTAATGTTTCATAATGGAAGTGAGTCTTTTAACTTACCAGAAAGTAATTATAGACAACGTATTGTTAATGTTTTTGGAGCAAAAACTAATGAAAAACTGGTTCCTGTAGATGAAGATACAGAAGTGTTAACGGTTTCCGGTTTTATTGGAAAACCAGAGTTTGCAAAGAAAACCAGAGGAGAACAGTTCTTTTTTGTAAATAACAGATATATTAAAAGTGCATATTTAAATCACGCTATAGGCTCTGCATATGAAGGGCTGTTAAAAGATGGTACGCATGCTAGTTATTTTTTAAACTTAACTGTAGACCCGCAAACAATAGATATTAATATACACCCTACTAAAACAGAAATTAAGTTTGATGATGAGCACACGTTGTATGCTATAATACGATCGGCAGTAAAGCATAGCTTAGGTCAATTTAATATTGCACCTGTTTTAGATTTTGATCGTGATGCTAATTTAGATACGCCATATAATAAAACACAAGCCAAAATACCTAGTGTAGAAGTCGACAGAAGTTTTAATCCGTTTAAAGATGATAAACCTGTTAGTAAGAGCTCTAGTGAGTCTTCTTCATTTTCTAGTTTAAGTACAGGGAATTCTAATTCTACAAGTACTATTCCTTCCTATAAAAAAGAGAAGGGACCTAGTTGGGAAAGTTTATATGTAGGTTTAGAATCTAAGGGGACTCAAACGCAACAAGATTTTGGCGAAATTCAGTTTGAAAGTGCACCAATAGAAACCTCTATTTTTGATGAAAGTAATCAAGTAGAACAAAAACAAACTACGTACCAAGTACATAATAAATATATTATAAGTAAAATAAAATCTGGAATGCTGGTAATAGACCAAAATAAAGCACATCAGCGTGTGCTTTATGAACAGTTTTTACAGAATATAACTGTACAAGAAGCTATGAGTCAGCAATTATTATTTCCTTTAGAATTACATTTTGCTCCTCAGGAAATAGAAATTATAAATCAATTAAAAAGCGATTTAGAACATACAGGGTTTATATTTAAAGCTGTAAGTGATGAAAAAGTAGAAATTACAGGTGTACCAGTTAGTGTTCCTGAAAGTGAAGTTTCTATTATTTTAGAACAACTTATTAGCGATGTAGAAAATGAAGTTCCAGATAGTAATTTTAGTGCTACAGATTTATTAGCAAAATCTATGGCCAAGAGCTTAGCAATTAAAACTGGGCAGAGTTTAAATAGAGTAGAGCAGGAGCATTTAGTAAATAGTTTATTTGCTTGTAAAGAACCAAATGTTTCACCAACAAATAGAACAACATTTATAACTATGACTGTTGATGAACTAGATAGAAAATTTGTGTAAATTATGATGAACAGATTAACAGACACCGTTAAGCACATAATAATCATTAATGTTATAATATTTATAGCAGCTTCTGTTATTGGAGGAGGTAACTTATTTAGAGATTGGTTTTCTATGTTCTTTCCAGAAAATGAAGCGTTTCAGTCTTGGCAGATTTTTACTCATATGTTTATGCATGGAGGAGTTATGCATATCTTTTTTAATATGTTTGCATTGTTCATGTTTGGGACTGCAGTTGAACATTATTTAGGAGCAAAAAAGTTTTTATTTCTCTATATATCTTCAGGGTTAGGTGCTGTAGCACTACATGTAGGTTATGCTTATTTTAATTTCAATGCTGAACTATCTGTTTTAACTGATGCTGGATTTAGAATAAATGATATTATGGATATCTTGAATTCTGGTTTTAGGATGAGAAACCCTCAATGGGATGCTGTTTTAGGAAATGAAAGATTATCAGAATTTTTAAACACTTTTGGCATGCCTATGGTGGGAGCGTCAGGTTGTATAATGGGAGTTATGGCAGCTTTTGGGGTAATGAATCCTAATGCTAAATTGATGATGATTTTCTTGCCTATTCCTGTAAAGGCTAAATACTTTATTCCTAGTATTATTCTTTTAGATATTATATCTGCGTTTTCAGGGCAGTCATTCTTTAGTCCAAGTAATACAGCATATATGGCTCATGTTGGAGGGGCGTTAATAGGGTTTTTAATTATGTGGTACTGGAAAAAGAATTCGTTTAATAAATATAGAGTAGATTAATGAGTTTTACTGATGATGTAAAATATAGATTTAAAAAGCTTAATATTCTTGAGAAAATAATAGTGCTTAATGTTATTATTTTTTTAATTGTATCCATTTTAAAACCAATTTTAAATGGTGTTTTAAAGTGGTTTGAGTTACCTAGTGATTTTGGTAGTTATGTTATTAAACCATGGACTATATTAACTTATGCTTTTTTGCATTATGGTTTTGTTCATTTGTTATTTAATATGTTATGGTTATATTTTATAGGACGTATTTTTTTAGACCTTTTTAGACCTAAGACAGCTTTAAATATCTATTTTTTAGGAGCCATTTTTGGAGGTTTGGCTTTTCAATTAGGGTACACAATAGCTCCATATTTTTTTCAAGGTAGTGGCTATTTAATTGGAGCTTCTGCAGCAGTTAGAGCTTTATTTATTTTTTTATGTGCTTATATGCCTAATAAAGAGGTTCAAATTTTAGCATTCAAATTAAAGTTATGGTATTTAGCTGCGTTTTTTGTAGCTATAGATGTTATAGGCGTTTTTGGTCAAGAAAATCAAGGTGGTAATTTAGCTCACTTAGGAGGTGCTTTATTAGGATATATTTACGCTAAACAATTACATAAAGGAAATGATATAGGGAGTGGTTTTGAAAAAGTTATGAATACTGTTGTTGGTTGGTTTAGTATATCTAAGAAATCGAAGATGAAAACTATTTATAAGGATAAAACTAAAGTTGGAGGATATACTAAAGGTGAATTTAATCAGTTTAATAATCAGAAAAAAGTAGATGTTATTTTAGATAAAATTAGTAAAAGCGGTTACGAAAGTTTAACAGCTGAAGAAAAAGAGTTTTTATTTAAAGTAGGAAAATAAGGATGATATAATTTCTAGGCTTTCCATTATTACAGAAAACAAATATGAAAGGATTAAAGTTTTTTGAGAAAATAGTATTTTTCTTCAACTCGGTTGGGGCATTTATATTATTGCTTTCTTATATCTTGCCTTTTTTACCGCCAAAAACATTTTCGGTTCTATCAGTATTAGGCTTAGGCGTGCCTTTTTTGATAGTATTAAACGTACTGTTTTTATTATACTGGCTTATTAAAATAAAAAAACAGCTATTATTATCTTTAATAGTTTTGGTGATTGGCTATATGACCTTTGGGTCTTTATATAAGTTTTCTGAATCTAAAACAATAGAAAATGATTCTAATTTATCTATAATGAATTATAACGTAAGGTTGTTTAATTTATATAATTGGATAGATGAAGACCATATTGAAACAAAGCTTGTCGATTTTATAAAAACAGAATCACCAGATATATTATCTCTACAAGAATATCACCCTCATAAAAATATTAACTTTTCTTTTTTTAAATATAAGTATGAAAAGTTAACTGGTAAAAAAACAAAATATGGGCAAGCCATCTTCTCTAAGTACCCTATTATTAACTCTGGTTCTGTAGAGTTTTCTAGTAATACATCTAACAATGCTATATATGCAGATGTTTTAAAAGGAGCAGACACTATTCGTATTTATAATATTCATTTAGAATCTTTACGTATTGATCCTAAGGTGGAAAATTTAACAAGAGAAGAGTCTGAAAAATTATTTAAAGGCGTTGGTAAAACATTTAAAATGCAGCACTCTCAAGCAGAGTTGTTTCTTAAGCATAAAGAAAAATGTAAGTATAAAATGATTATCTGTGGAGATTTTAATAATACAGCATTCTCTTATGTTTATAAAGCAATTAGAGACGATTTAAACGACACGTTTAAAGAGGGAGGTAATGGTTTTGGAAGAACATATAATTTTAAGTTTTTCCCAATGCGAATTGATTATATATTAACCGATAAAGCGTTTAATATTAATAGTTTTAAAACCTATGATGTAGAGTATTCCGATCACTATCCTATAATGACTAAAATTAGCCTAGATTAAAAAATACTTTTTGGATTTACATTAAAGCGCAGTCTACTGTGTCTGCAAGAATATGTATTGTTAAACCGAAACCAATAAGCCTAGTTTGTTTTGGGAATAATAAAACAATATATATTGCAATTGCATAATAAGAGTGTAAAGGGTGGAAGTTAATACTGCACCTATTGCTATCAAAAATGGGATTAGCCAATAAATGATCTAAATCTATTAGCATACCCAAAACCATAATAAAATATGCTTTTAGCCATCTCTTTTTAAAAAATACAAAAGCAACTACCAAAGGCAAAATAAAATGAATCCCATAATGTAATGTAGGTTGTAACATTATAATAATTGCTGAGATTCTAAATAAGATAAAGTATTAGGCCCTTCATTAAATAGTAAATCTAAAATACTTAAGTTAGAAATGTACCCGTGTTTATCTGAAAAAACTTGAGTATAATATTCTAAATTATAGGTAGGTTCTTTTTTAGCTTGTGCTAAATGTCTAAAATCCGATAAGCTTACTGGTTCTTTATTATATACAGTTGTTTGTTTAATTGAGAAATCTAGCTGAAGACAATCACAAATAACTTCAAAACATTTTAAATTAAAGTCTAAGATGTATTCAAAAGGTGTTTTAAAAAGAGGCTCTAATTCGTCTGCATAAAATTCAAAAAAAGGAGAAGTTCTGTAAGCCGATTCTAAAGATTTCCAATGAATATCTTGCCAATTATAGTCATTTGCTATTTTTACTTCTTTGTAAAGTTGTCTGTTTTTTTGAGTGTAAATAACAGGGATGCTTAACTGTAATTTTCCATTAGCAGCGTATATATAACTTCTATTTCTATAGGTTTGTTTTTGAAAATTATCCATCATTTCAAAAGTAATAGATTGGGCTTTTGTAATAGCTACAAAAGTGGCAATGCTTGGAAAGTATGTTGGATGAATTAAAATATGCATTTAAAAACTAAATTACCTATTGTTTTAATATAAAACTACCTAACCATGTATAAGCTATAAATAAGCCAATAACACCTAAGAGTACACTCGAAAAAGGATAGCCTATTATTGGGCCTATTATTGCAATAACGATTATGATTACTCCATAAGCAAAATTAATATATTTTGATTTTTTAGAATGTGTTAAAGCACCTCTAGTGAGAGGTAAAATAGCGGCTAAACTAGCTATACTAATTAATATAAAATTATCTGCCTTTGTAATAAGATAAATAGAGAATAAAATAAGAGCACTAGATAATAAACCAAACATGAGTTGACCACTTAATTTGTCTTTTTTGTCTAATAAATACTTACCAAAGCTATCGAACATTAAAATCATATTAGATAACGGGTCCATTATCCAACTTCCTAAAGCAAATAAGAGGTAAAGAATAATTAAAGGAATTGCTAATACGCTTAGCCCTGAAGCGGATAATGCTGTAACCCCAAATCTATAGGCTAAATAAATACCAATAATAAAAATCCATTGATTTCTAGAAGACTGATTTGTCATCCAGAATGCATATCTTAAGTATAAATTATAAATTTTGTTTTTAGCCTTCATAGCAGTAAGCATACCACTTTTTGCAAATTCAGAATTGGGATCTAATTTTAATGCTTCTTTAAAGTGCTTTAAAGCAGTTTTTGTATCGTTACGTTCCAAGTGACTCCAACCAACATTAGCATGAGAATAAGCGTTTTCAGGATTATCCTGAAGTAAATTTTCTATAGTTGATTGTGCAGCAACTTTACGTTTTAATTTGGTTAAAGCTGTAGCTCTTATGTTTAAGCAAAAAGTGTTTTTAGGATTTATTTCTAAACCTTGATTTACAAAATCTAATGCAGCTTTATATTGTTTCTCATTTAATAATATGTAAGCCTTTTGTCCAAAAAAGTCAGAATTATATGGGTTTAATTCTATTGCTTGATCTATATTACTTTCAGCTTCTTTTATATTGTCTTCATGTAAATAGATTTGAGATAGCAAAAAGTATATATCTGGATCGTTAGGCGCTTCATGTCTTAGCTCTAAGACTATCTCTAAAGCTTTACTTACGTTGTCTATTTGAAAATAGCTTTGAGCTAATCCATATTTTGCAGTAAAATCATTAGGGTTTTCTGTTATAGCGTTTTTAAAATAAGAAATGGCATCTTTGTAACGCCCTAATTCAAATAACTGAAGTCCTCTGGATAAATTAGGGTTTCCCATTACTTCTTTATGTTTAAATATTTTAAAATATCGTCATAAAGCCCAGAATCGTTAGAGTATAATGCATAGTTTTTTGCAGAGCTAAACCACTCGCTTGTTGATGGTTTCATTTTACCAAAAGCTTTAGTGATATCTTTTGTTTTTAGAGGTTTAGGAATACCGTCTTTAAAGGATTCCATTAATTTTTGCTCTATGGCAATATCTATGCTAGATTTAATATCTGCTCCTGAATATTTTTTACTTTTTTTTGCTAATTGTTTTAAGTCAATAGCATCAGTTGGTTTTTCGTCTAATTGAATTTTAAATATAGCTTCCCTTGCTTTTTCATCGGGAGGTGCAACAAAAATAATTCTGTCAAAACGACCAGGTCTTCTAAATGCTGGATCTATATACCATGGCGCATTGGTAGCTCCTAATACTAAAATGCCATCATTATTTGAGTCTATACCATCTAATTCTGATAAGAATTGATTAATAACTGTTCTTCCTGCTGTTTTATTAATATCGTTTCTATTGGCTCCTAACGCATCTATTTCATCTATAAAAATAACACAAGGCTTATTTTTACGAGCAGTTTCGAAAATTTCATGTAGATTCTTTTCAGAGTTTCCAAGCCACATATCTAGTATATCATTAATACCAACATTTATAAAGTTAGCATCTATTTCTCCTGCAGTAGCTCTTGCTATGTGTGTTTTTCCACAACCAGGAGGGCCGTACAATAAAATACCTCCTCCTATTTTTTTTCCATATGCTTTATACAAATCTTTATGTAAAAGCGGTTTTATAATTTTTAAGTCAATTTCTTCTTTTATATTATCCATGCCACCAACATCTTTAAAAGAAACATTTGGTTTTTTTAATATAGATGTGGTATCTTCATCATGATAGTTTGTGTCTCCTCCAGAAGTCGATACTTTAAAAAGAGAATCTAATTCGTCGTGAGAATAAGAAGGTTCAAGGTCTATAATTGATTGATATGTACTTAAAGCTTCAGCATGATTATCTTGTTTAATTAAACAAAGACAATAGAGTTCTAAATAAGTTATATTATTTGTATTCTCTATTAATTCCTCTAGAATAACTTCAGTTAGATTGAACTTATGTTTTTGATAATAGCATTTTGCTAACAAATACTTGTATTCGTTTTTGGGATTAACATCTAAAATTTGAATAATATGTTTTTCAGCTTCTGAATATTCTGAATGACTGATGTATATTTTCGCTATTTGTAAGCGTAGTTCTATATTATCAGGAGAAAATTCTAAAGCTTTTAAAAGACTATCTAATAGTGATGTATCCATGTTTTTATTCAGACTTTTTACGTTTTCTCCATTTGTTAAAACCAACAAGTCCACCTATTAAAACTAAAACAGGTATAAGGTAAGATACAGGACTACCGCTGCCATGTACAGTAGTAAATAATCTATTCCAACGTATTTTGTTAAAACCAGAGGCATTAGTGTCCCAACTCATCCAAATTAAAACAGGTTTTCCTACCACGTGATTATGTGGTACATATCCCCAAAATCTAGAGTCTATAGAGTTTTGTCTATTATCTCCCATCATCCAATAATAATCTTGTCTAAAAGTATAGTTGGTAGCTATCTCGTTGTTTATTTTTATTTGGTTCCCATTAACAGACAATGTATTGCTTTCGTACTCTGTAATAATACGTTTATATAATGGTAATACATCTATATTTAAATCTATTGTAGCACCTTTTTTAGGGATATATATAGGTCCAAAATTGTCTACTGTATTTCTGTAACTTGGATCTTGAGGAAATAAAGATGGATTTGGAACTTTAGAGTTTACTTTCGTTATAGAAGTAACACTGCTTTCATTTTTCATTTGAGCAGCAAGCTCTTCAGTCATATTAACATTTATTGAAGAACCAGCAATTTTTACTTTTAAGCGATCAAATAATTTTTGAGTCATTCCTCCTGTAACCAAAGTATTTATGGAGTCTCTAGATTCTACATTTAAAATGATGTTTTCATTTCTTAAATAAGCTTGTAAGTCTGGTCTATCCCAAAATCTATTCTCTATAGCAAAAATTTGACGTTCTTGTTTTTCTGTAATACCATATTTTCTATATAGTGCTTGAGGGTTAGATTTTGTTTCTACAGTATGGAAAAACTGTAATTTAGCACGGTCCGGCAATTCGTTTAGCTTTCCATTAATGTAGACATAACCATTTCTAATCTCTAAAGAATCTCCAGGAGCTCCTACACAACGCTTTACTAAGTTTGTTTTCTTGTCTATAGGCTTATAGTAATTTCTATCTGGCCTAAAATCATTCATATCTAATAAGGTGTCTGCTGGCTGATTAAAAACAACAATTTCGTTTCTATCTATTTTTTCGAATGCAGGCAACCTCATATATGGTAACTGTAATTTATTTAACCAAGATGTTTTACGCGCTTCAAAATCATCACTAAATAGATACGATTTTTGTTTAGTTAATGGAATAGAATCATGTACCATTGGTAAGGCTACAGTTGTCATTGGTAGCCTAGCTCCATAATGAAACTTACTTACAAATAAGAAATCGCCAATTAATAAAGATTTTTCTAAAGAAGATGAAGGGATTACAAAGGGTTGAATAAAATAAGTGTGTACTATTGTTGCAGCAACTACTGCAAAGGCAATAGAGCTAACCCAATCTCCTAAACCTGTTCTTGGTTTTAAATCTCTATTTTGAACATAGTTAACATCTGCAACATAGCTTAAGTAGAAATTGAAAAAACCTAAAGTTGCAACTGCTAAAAAGGTGTCTAAGTTAGAGTTTCTACCATAACTCCTAGCAGTTTCAATCCAAACGACAGGGAATAATATTAGATTTACTATTGGTAAAAATAGAAGAATAGTCCACCACCATTCTCTATTTATAATTTTCATTAAAATAACGGCATTATATACAGGAACAAAAGCTTCCCAAGCTTGTCTCCCTGCTTTAATATATAGTTTCCATGTTGCCAAGCCATGTATAACTTGTATTACTAAGAAAAATATTAACCATTCGTTTCCAGACATAATTTGTTGTTTTTATATTATTGCTATAGGTGCTTTTACCTATACAAATGTTACATTTTTATTTTTAGTTAACCAATATTTAACACATCTTTCATTGTAAATAGACCAGTTTTTCCAACAAGCCACTCGGCTGCAACTACAGCTCCTAAAGCAAAGCCTTTTCTGTTATGAGCAGTATGTGTAATATCTATAGTATCTACTTCACTTTTATAGGTAACAGTATGCGTACCAGGAACATTTTCAACTCGTTTAGCAATTATAGGAAGACTATTGTTTGTTGATTGGTCTAATTCCCATTTATTATATTGATCATTAACATCTATAATATCGTTTGCTAAAGATATAGCAGTACCACTTGGTGCGTCTAGCTTTTGAGTATGATGTATCTCTTCCATACTTATATTGTATTCTTTTAACGAAGACATCATTTTAGCTAGCGTTTTATTAAGTTCAAAAAAAACATTAACTCCTAAACTAAAATTTGAAGCGTATATAAAAGCTCCATTTTTTGCTTTACAAAGCGTTTCTATCTTATCATAATCGTCAAGCCAACCTGTAGTTCCAGAAATAACAGGGATGTTATTATTAATACAATTAGATATGTTACTAAAAGCAACTTTTGGAAGACTAAAATCTATAGCTATATCTGCTTGAGTTATATCGTAAATAGTACCAGTATTTGCTTTAATAACAATAGTATGACCTCTTTTTACTGCTATTGTTTCTATGGTTTTTCCCATTTTACCATATCCTAATAAAGCTATTTTCATAAGAAAATGTGTTTTTCCTTTTTGAAAAGGAATTTATAATTTAAAATCCGAAATTTAAGGTTAATCCAACACGGCCTTTATTATCTTGTTCATTAATAATATAATGCGGCTTTAGTGTTAAATTATCATCAATATTATATTGAAGCAAATGTGCATCTACATTAGCATCAATAATATTTAAAGCGTATAGTCCTACGGTTATTAATAATGATAGTTCCTTATTTCGACGTAATGTTTTTTGCGCATTTCTTAAACCATCATCTGTTAAACGCCCTTGGAATTCATCATCTTGAAAACCTGCTAAACGTCTTTTGTAAGCATCTCTTACACGATTATAATCTTTGTTGTTTTTAGTATAGAAATATATACCAGTTCCTAATGCTGCGTATACAATAGGGATTTTCCAATATTTTTTATTGTAAGCTTGTCCTAATCCTGGTAATACTGCTGAATAAAAAGCTGCACGAGAAGGAGATAAAGGGTCTATAGGTTTGCGTAATTGTGTGCTATCTAATACTACTGTAACTTCATCTGTTGTAGAAATTTCTTTTTTTTCTACAGTCTTATCTTTACTCTTTTGAGCAAAAACAAAAACACTAAAACATAAAAATACTATAGATAGTATGCTGTTTCTATTTAGAATCACCTTCAACTAATTTTTTAATTCGGTTAAAATCTTCTTCAGAATGGAATGGAATAATTATTTTTCCTTTCCCATTACTAGAAGCTTTAACGTCTATTTTATGCCCAAAGTATTCAGAAAATGCGGTCATACCTTTTTTAACATATTTTGGCAATTCTGATGTTGGAGCTTTTTTAGTAGGTATTTTTACTTCTTTGGTTTCATTGTAATTTTTAACTAAAGCTTCAGTATCTCTTACCGATAATTTTTTAGCTAAAATGGTTTCGTAGATTTCTAATTGAATAGTTTGATCTTCAATATTTATTATTGCACGACCATGTCCCATTGATAAAAAACCATCTCTCATTCCTGTTTGAATGATTGGGTCTAATTTTAATAAACGAAGGTAATTAGCAATTGTAGAACGTTTTTTTCCAACACGTTCACTCATTTGTTCTTGCGTTAATTGAATTTCGTCTATTAAACGCTGGTATGATAATGCAATTTCTATTGGGTCTAAATCTTGGCGTTGAATATTTTCAACTAATGCCATTTCTAAACTTTCCTGATCATTTGCTATACGAATGTATGCAGGAATCGTTTTTAAGCCTATTGATTTTGAAGCACGAAAACGACGTTCTCCAGATACTAACTGGTATTTTTCGAATTCTAGTTTTCTTACTGTTATAGGTTGTATAACACCTAATTCTTTTATAGAAGATGCTAATTCGCGTAATGATTCTTCATTAAAATTGGTACGAGGTTGAAATGGGTTCATTTCAATACTGTCCAATTCTAACTCTACAATATTTCCTATTACTTTATCTGCATTTTTATCCTGTACAGAATTTATATCGTTACTTGGGTCTTTTAATAATGCAGATAATCCTCTACCTAAAGCCTGTTTCTTTGTTGCCTTCGCCATTGTTTAGGAATTTTTATTTATTATTTCTTTTGCTAAGCTTAAATAGTTACTTGCCCCTTTACTTGAAGCATCGTAACTAATAATACTTTCACCATAACTTGGTGCTTCACTTAAACGTACATTACGTTGTATAATGGTTTTAAATACCATGTCATTAAAGTGTTTTTGTACTTCTTCTACAACTTGATTAGATAAACGTAAACGTGCATCGTACATCGTTAATAAAAGGCCTTCTATATCTAATTCTGGATTGTGTATTTTTTGAACACTTTTTATAGTATTCAATAATTTACCAAGACCTTCTAATGCAAAATACTCGCATTGAATAGGAATAATTACGGCATCGGAAGCTGTTAAAGCATTCAATGTTAATAGTCCTAATGAAGGTGCACAATCTATAAGTATATAATCGTATTCATCTTTAACATCTACTAATGCTTTTTTTAGCATGTATTCACGCTGATCCTTGTCTACTAATTCTATTTCTATAGCAACAAGATCAATATGAGCAGGAATAATATCTAAGTTGGGTGTGCTAGTCTCAACTGTTGCCTCTTGTGCAGAAACAGTATGTTCTAATAGCTGATAAGAACCTATTTCTACGGCTTCAACATCGATACCTAAACCAGAAGTTGAATTGGCTTGTGGATCGGCATCTATTAATAATACCTTTTTTTCTAAAACACCTAAAGACGCTGCTAAGTTGACTGAAGTAGTTGTTTTACCGACTCCTCCTTTTTGATTGGCAATTGCAATGATTTTACCCATTAAATAATTTGGTTTTAATATGTGTAAAAATACAATTATTTATGACTAATAAAAACGGAACTTGTTAACATAATCTCAATTAACAAATAAACGTTTTTAAATCAATTGTTTTTTTAGTTAGCTCTTCTTGTTTCTTCTTCATTTCCAAAATTTCTTTTTCTTTCATTAATCTTTTTATTTCCAAAACTATAACTAGCAGATAGTCTAATAAAACGATTGTTGTCGTTTTGTTCATAGACTTGTTTTACATTATTTACTGTAGATTCGAGATTGTTTAAACTAGAGGTATTAAAAATATCTTTAATTAATACAGCGACTTGTAAGTTTTTATCTAAAAACTGTTTACTAATTCCTAAGTCTAAACCGTAAGTTTCACCTAAACTGAATAAACCTAATTTAGAAGAAGAATTATAAAAAGCGTCTATTTGTAATTTAGTAGATTCATTTATTGCAATTTTATTGCTAGAGTTTATACCAAATTGGATTCCGTTTTGTGGTCTTGCACCAATATTTTTAGTAAATACTGTTTTTGAACCTGTAACGTTTAAACTATTTTGACTTTGCCACCATTTTACAGTATTGAATGTAAAACTTTCTTCAATACCATAGGAGTATTGTTTAAAGAAATTAGAACGTGTTACAATTTGTGTACTATTATCAGTATCTGAAGTGAAGATAATACTCGCCCCATCACTTTTAATATTAAAAAAGGCACTGGTTGTATATTTATTTTTATAAGTATGTTTCAATTCAAAATTATCTACAAATGAAGGTCTTAAAAAAGGATTCCCAATGCTAGATGTATTACTACTAATAATTACTCTAAAAGGGTTTAAATCTCTAAAGCGAGGTCTCTCAATACGTTTACCATAGTTTAACGAAAAACTATTATTCTCATTATTTTCATAGCTTGCATAAAAAGATGGAAATAGTTTTGTGTAATTATTAGTATTTGTTTCATTTAATTCTACCGAGAAACCTTTGGTTTGTGTATTCTCTAACCTTAAGCCTAATTGTATGTTCCATTTTTCATTTATTTTTTTTAATCCACTAACATAAACTGCTTGATTATTTTCTTCATATTTAAAACTATTAGATATGTTAGCATCAAAAACAGGAGTTCCGCTTATAGTGTTAAAAAGAGTAATATCACTACTATTTTTTATAGTGCTAACTTTTGCTCCGTAAGATAGATTGATAAATTGGTTAGGGTGTTCTATGTCTGTTTTTACACTAAAGTTTTTAATGTTCTGTTCTGCAAGAGTATTAGCTGCTGCATTTATTCCTAAAAAAGAATTATTTGAAGCAAAACTATTGGTTATAAAATTTCGATTCTGATTAGAATTGTATGTAAAGTAATCTAAATCTACAGAGATGCTTTTTCCTAAACTATCTAATTTAGTATTAGAATGTAAATTGATGAGATGACTGTTTATTTTTACCTTATTATTTCCATTATTTATAAGCAAAGAATCTAATGTGTTAGAAGTATTGAAAATTTTCGAAACACTAGTATCGTCAAGACTTGGAGTTTTAATATTTCCTAAATATTGAAGACCTATAGTTGTTTTTTCGTTAACATCGTAATCTAATAATAATTGGGATGAAAGATTCTCTTCTCCATCCTTAGAATCAATATCAATATCCCATGTGCTATTTGGGTAGTATACTTGAAAATTTTCAGTATTTCTAGAATGACCTTTAGTCCCATTAATGTTTAAGGAAGCACTTAGTTTGTTTTTATTATATAACAGGCTATTTCTAAAGGTTAAAAAATTATAAGTATTAATATTATCAACAACAGAGATTGTGTTTTTCCAAGAATTTAATTGGCCTTTCTTTAAAATTATATTTATAAGTCCACCATTTCCAGACGCTTCATATTTTGCAGGTGGCGTAGTTATAACTTCAATTTTTTTAATATCGCTAGCTGCTATAGCTTTTAAATAAAGCGTTAAATCTTCTTGAGACAATTGTAATAAACGACCATTAATCATAACTCTAGATTCACCTCTGCCAAGTAAATTAATACTGTTATTTTGTATCCTTAAACCAGGGGCAATACGCAAGGCATCTATAGCATCTCCGCCAATTGCTGTAACATTATTTTCAACATTTAAAATAATGCGATCAGGTTTCTGATCTATTATTTTTTTTTGATAGGTTATAACAACTTCATCCAAGGTATTATCTGTTTCTAGTAATATAGTACCAATATCTAAATCATTATTTATTGTTATTTCTTTTTCAAAATTAATATAGCCTATAAAACTAATAATCAATTTGTAACTTCCAGAAGCTTTTGTATTGAGTTTAAAAGTGCCATTATCGTCCGTTATTCCTCCAGTAATAATAGTTCCATCTAAATCTATTAAAGCAACATTTGCCCATATTATAGGTTGCGATTGGTCTGTAACTTTTCCTGTAATGCTAATTTGAGAAAGTAATACACTTGGTACTATAAAAAGGATTAATGTAATTAGGTGTTTCATAAGATTCATGTGTTTTAAAAGTGATATTTGTTTTACTTGAAGCAAATATCTTTTAGAATGAAATCTTACACGACCGATTGTTAAAAGGCGAACGCATTTTTACTGTAGAAATGCGTTCGACTTTTTATATTGAAACGTTCGACTTTTTACAAAGCCTTGTTATTGCTGTGATTTTCGGTATGCAGTAGGTGTTTGTCCTGTATGTTTTTTAAAAGCTGTATTAAATGAAGATTTTGAATTAAACCCTACTTCATATAATATTTCTAGTACAGTTTGTTTCTTTTTTAAGGGATCTTTTAAAATAGACATGGCTTTTTCAATACGATAACTATTTATAAAATCGAAAAAATGCTTACCCAATTCTTGATTTATTAAAATGGATAATTCGCGATGCGGAATATCTGTTTTTTCAGAAAGACTTTTTACAGTTAAAGAGGGGTCTAAAAAAGGTTTTTCTTTAACCATATAATCTTTAATACTCTGTATTTGTTTGTTCGAAGTTTTCGTTTCATCTGATGCCATTTCCTTAGATAAGCGAAGATTAACAGCAATTCCTCTAAATAATTTAGGAGATAAAAGCGCTTTAAATACTAACCAAAAGCTAAAGAATAGACCAAATAATAAAAGGATAATTCTAAAAATGTTTATAAAATCCTGATCAAAATTTCCAGAGTCCCTAATACTACCTTTAATAAAAGTTAATGCTTGGCCAACGAGTATAAATATAATAAGTTGCTTTACCCAATGGTAATTATAGAAAGCATCTTTATTAGTATAGTTTTCTAAAAGTAACTTTCGGTACCTTATAACGTAATATATTTCAGCAATAATGTATAGAACTTCAATAAATTTGCCAATAGCACTAGACCATTTGTATTCTGATGTTTCAAAATAATTTGATAAAAAATCAATTTGAATAGCTTCAGAAGCCATAAAGAAATTAGGGAATAGTACTAAAATATTTATTACCCAAGGTAGTAAGTGAATACTATGTTTTGCTTTAAGTTTGAAATCTGAATAGATAACAGAAAGAATATACAGAAATAATAGAGGATCTTTAAAACAAGACACCTGTATCCTTAGCATTTCTACACTAGGAGGTAACGTTATATAATTAATATAAAAAAAGACAGTTATATCTATAGCAGTGATTATTAAAAAACCTGCGAGTAACTGATTACTTAACCTTTTAGTTGTTTTTACTTTTAATAGAAATATAGAGAAAAGTACAAATAAGACAACTATTACAAAACTTGAAATTCCTATTATTGAAGCGTTATCCATTTGATTATTGATAGGTGAAAATAGACGATTTAATCAATTAAAACCTCTAATATCTTAATCGCAGCATCGCTAATTTTTGTCCCAGGGCCAAAAACGGCTACAGCTCCCGCTTCGAATAAATATTGATAATCTTGTTTGGGGATTACACCACCAACAATAACCATAATATCTTCTCTACCATAATTTTTTAAAGCTTCTATTACTTGTGGGACTAAAGTTTTGTGTCCAGCGGCTAACGAGGAAACACCTAAAATATGCACATCGTTTTCTACGGCTTGTTTAGCTGCTTCTTCTGGAGTTTGAAATAATGGACCAATATCTACATCGAAACCAACATCTGCATAACCAGTAGCAACTACTTTAGCGCCACGGTCGTGACCATCTTGCCCCATTTTAGCAATCATAATACGTGGTCTACGTCCGTCTTGCTCTGCAAATGCATTGGCTAAATCTTGTGCTTTTTTAAAGCTTTTATCGTTTTTTATTTCTTTACTATACACACCAGAAAATGATTTAATTTGTGCTTTGTAACGTCCAAATTCTGTTTCTAAAGCATCACTAATTTCTCCTAAGCTAGCACGCTCTCTTGCTGCTATTACTGCTAAAGCTAATAAATTATCTTTACCAGTCTTTGCTGCTTTTGTTAAATTATCTAATGCTTGTTGCACTTTTTGGGAATCGCGTTTGTGTCTTATGCTGTTTAAACGATCTATTTGTTGGTTTCTAACTGTTTGGTTGTCAACCTCTAAAATATGTAGTGGATCTTCTTCGTCTAAAACATACTTATTAACACCTACAATAATGTCTTGTCCAGAATCTATTCTTGCTTGCTTTCTTGCAGCAGCTTCCTCAATACGAAGTTTTGGTATTCCAGCTTCAATAGCTTTAGTCATGCCGCCAAGTTCTTCTACTTCTTCAATTAAAGACCATGCTTTTTCTGCAATATCATTTGTTAAAGATTCTACATAATAACTACCTGCCCACGGATCTACGGTTTTAGTAATATGCGTCTCTTCTTGTAAAAATATTTGAGTATTACGTGCTATTCTAGCAGAGAAATCTGTAGGTAATGCAATGGCTTCGTCTAATGCATTGGTATGTAAGCTTTGTGTTCCTCCAAATGCTGCTGCTGTTGCTTCAATAGTAGTTCTGGCTACATTATTAAAAGGATCTTGTTCAGTTAAACTCCAACCACTGGTTTGACAATGTGTTCTTAAAGCTAGCGATTTTGGATTTTTAGGGTTGAATTGTTTTACCAGTTTAGCCCATAACATTCTAGCTGCTCGCATTTTTGCGATTTCCATAAAATGATTCATACCTATGGCCCAGAAAAAAGATAGTCGTGGTGCAAAGGTATCTATATCCATACCAGCAGCTAATCCTTTTCTAATATATTCTAAACCATCTGCTAAGGTGTATGCTAATTCAATATCGCATGTAGCCCCAGCTTCTTGCATGTGATATCCAGAAATACTAATGCTGTTAAATTTAGGCATGTTATTACTGGTGTATTCAAAAATATCCGAAATGATTTTCATGGAAGGAGTAGGAGGGTAGATGTAAGTGTTTCTAACCATAAACTCTTTCAAAATATCATTTTGTATGGTTCCTGCTAACTGTTCTGGTTTTACACCTTGTTCTTCTGCAGCGACTATATAAAATGCAAGTATTGGGAGTACAGCTCCGTTCATGGTCATAGAGACCGACATTTTATCTAGTGGGATCTGGTCGAATAATATTTTCATATCCTCAACGCTATCTATGGCTACACCAGCTTTTCCTACATCTCCTACAACACGTTCATGATCGCTATCATATCCTCTATGCGTTGCTAAATCGAAAGCAACAGAAAGCCCTTTTTGCCCAGCTGCTAAATTACGTCTGTAAAAAGCATTACTATCTTCTGCAGTACTAAATCCTGCATACTGACGTATAGTCCAAGGTCTACGTACATACATAGTACTGTAGGGACCTCTTAGATTTGGAGCTATTCCTGCAACAAAATTTAAGTGTTTTAAGTCTGAAATATCTTCTTTAGAGTATTTAGATTTTACTGTAATGTCTTCTGCGGTTTTAAATGTCTCTATTTTGTTTACTAGATCTTTATTAACCGAAGATTTTAATTGTATGTTTTGTATGTTTTTTCTTTGCATTACAGTATCATTTTTTTTAGATAAGGATCGAAATTTACTTCATAACCTGTAGCTAATTGTATATAAACCGTTTTTTTGTTGTGAGACACAATATAAGTTGAGTTATATGTGGTAACATTTGTTTTTTTGTTGTCTATACGATGTATAACCTTAAATATTTGTGGTCCAGATTTGTCATCATACTTTGCCGTTATTTTTGTGAATTCTAAATCAGAATTCTCAGCATAGGTTTCATTATTTATTCTAATCATCCCTAAAAGGTACTGTGCGTCTCTTTTAGTTAAAGGTGAATAAGGTATAGTATTCATAGAATAAGTGGATTTAGTTACTTTATCATAAAATACATGAAAATGGCCTTTCATTTCTCTAAGAAACGTTAAGCGCTTATTTTCTTCTTTATAGACTTCATCTGAAACTAATGGTTTTAGTTCCTTTCTATAATCTATTATAGAATACTTTTTAAATACATTTGGCAAGTATACTTTTATACCATCTTCTGGTAAAAAAGTATATTTACCAGATATTTCTCCAGTTGTAGCATATCTTTCTATCCAGTCTTTTATTTCTCTTGCAGTATTTTGTATACAAGAGTTTAGTACTAAAATAGTACAAATAATAAAGAGACATTTAAAAATTATTCTTTTCAATGTTATTAATGATTGTGACCAGCATGAGGGTCTTTTAAAGGTTTAGAATCTTTTCCTATTGTAGGTCCATCATTTGTATTGTTATTTTTATTATCTATTATTTTATCCTTTGGTGTAGGGTTTTTTAATAAAGTTGGATCTTTAACTTCCATAAGTTTAGAATAAAAATATTCAAAAGCTACAAATGTTTTTAAACTACCATCTGCTTGTATTTGTCTAGCAACTCCTCTTAATGGAGTTAAAATTAATTTAGGGCGCATACTATTAGTAGATAACAATGCATTAAATGTTGTTTTAATATCTGTTATTTTTATATTATTAGCAATACAATCCATAAACGGAGCAGAGTAATCCAGTGTTGTTGTTTTACCCGTTTTATTCCAAATATCTGGATCATTTTTTAGCAATTGTGCAATATCATAACTATGCTTAGATGCTATATCTTCTACTTTTATCTTGTTATTCATTGCATTTGTAATGAATGTTATATAGGATCTAGATGGTGTATAGTTTGTTCCTGTCCCTTTAAAAAGATTAATAATATCTTCTTCAAAAGAAAAAACGGCTTCTTTATATAGATCTCCTTTTGGAAATTCGCAAGCTAAAACATTGGGTTTATCTGTATGTTTAAACTCTAAAGGAGTTTCTTTTTTACAACTAACAGAAGTTATTAATATTGCAATTGCAAAAAGTTTTAAAAAGGTTGTTTTCATAGCTTTTAATATTTTAAAAAATTAGTTATTCTGTTTTTAATCGGTCTTGTTCTGAAATTTCAGCTATACGCTTTTGTAAAATTGGTTCTATTAACGTTTTTCGAGCATTCGTTTTTAAGAATGGATAAAGCTCTAAGTTATCTTTCATTCTATCATTCGCATTAGGGTGCTTGTTTGTTCCCAATAAAACTAACTCCCCTGTATTAAATTGTTCTTGTTCTTTTTCAGCTGATGCTTTAATTTTTTTCTGAATAGTTCCTTCTTTTAATTGTTGTAAGAAGCCACCTCCATTCTCAATGGTTTTAAAAATTTCTAAAGCCTTTTCAGCAAGTTGTTGAGTAATACTTTCAATATAGTAACTACCATCAGAAGCGTTTATAACGTCTCCAAAATAACTTTCTTTTTTTAAAATCAATAATTGATTTCTAGAAATACGTTCACCAAACTCATTATCTTTATGATATAATGCATCATAGGATTGGTTACATATAGTATTAGCTCCACCAAGAATAGCACTCATACATTCTGTAGAAGTACGTAACATATTAGTGTTATAATCGTAAATGGTTTTATTTCGTTTGGTTGGAAAAGCTACAATATGGCAATCTTGAGAAATGTTATATTCTGAAGCAAGTGTATTCCATAATAAGCGTAAAGCTCTTAGCTTTGCTATTTCGAAAAAATAATTGGTTCCTACAGAAACATTGAAAGTTATAGGTTGCTTTAATTCGCTATTAAAGTGATTTAAATATTCGTTAGCATGAGCTATAGCGTATGCTAATTGCTGTACAATTGTTGCACCTGCATTTTGATATAGACTAGTGTCTATACTTAAGGTACTTTTTAATTGAGTTTGTTTCTTTACAATATTATTTAGCTGCTCATGATCTTTAGATAAATCTGTATACCAATTACCTGTTTCTGCTAAATTGCCAATAATATCTGTATGAACAGTTATTGCTGAGGCATAAGGAAGTGTATTTAGTTTATTAATAAATTCTGAATCTAAAAACTGTAGTTTTAAATGAATAGGAGTAGAGAATGGGTCTATATTTTGTAGCAGTTTATCTATAGATATTGTTGGCTCAGAAATAATAAAAACAATACTTTCAGCACCTCTTTCTATGGCATCAATAGCTTTTTTATTAGTTACTTCTACAATAGTAACAAAAATAAACTGCCCTACGAACCAGCTGGAAGTAGGAATTTGATACAATTCTTTTTCTTCAAAATGATCGCTATGATAAAATGGTTTAACATTTATATCTTCGTTGGTATTCCAAATTAAAGTATCATTATAATCAGCCCCTTTTAAGTCTGCTTGTATTTTTTGTTTCCAAGCTTTTGCATTTACTGGTGTAAAGCCATCAAATAAATTATTACTCATTATTTTCGGTTTTTAGACTGTCTTGATATTCTATAATATATATGTCTTCATTATCACGCTTCATATAATACTCTTCTCGTGCGAATTTTTCTAATCCGTCTTGTTTACTTAATTCTTTTATAGCCTTTTTATCTTTTTTATATTCTTCTTTATAATGTTCAATTTCATTCAGTTTTGCTTCTTTTTCTTTATTTAATTCTCTATGTAGAAGCAAAGAATTATCGTCTATAAATATCATCCATATGGCAAATATTATAGTAATTATTAAGAATTTATTTTTAAGAAATTTTGGCATTAATTAAGTTTTTCATTTATAATAGTACGTACAATGTTAACCGCAACTGTATTGTATTTATTGTTAGGGATAATAATATCAGCGTACTCTTTCATTGGTTCTATAAATTGCTGATGCATAGGTTTTAATGTGTTTTGGTAGCGTGTTAAAACTTCGTTTATGTCTCTACCTCTCTCTGCAATATCTCGTTTTAAACGTCTTATTAAACGTTCATCGCTATCTGCATGTACAAATATCTTTATATCGAACATATCTCTTAATTCTTTATTGGTAAGAATTAAAATACCTTCAACAATCATTACTTTTCTTGGGTTAGTGGTAATAGTATCTCCGGTTCTATTATGTTTTACAAAGGAATAAACGGGTTGGTTAATAGGCTGTCCTTTTTTTAATGTTTTTAGGTGTTCTCCTAATAAATCAAAATCGATAGATCTTGGATGGTCAAAATTTATTTTTTTTCGTTCTTCAAATGATAAATGAGTGGTATCTTGATAATAAGAATCTTGAGATATTATACCAACTTCTCCTTCTGGAAGCTCATTTAATATCTGGTTTACAACTGTTGTTTTACCGCAGCCTGTTCCTCCTGCAATTCCTATTATTAGCATATTATATTGTTTTTTACGATGCAAATTTAGGAATTTGTAATCGAAAAAGTTTAAAATGAGTTCAGACTTATTTATGGATAGATCTTTGATACTTCTTTTTCTGTAATTAATACATTGTTTTTGTTACTCCAACTGTTTGTTATATAATTCATTACGTCGGCAATTTCTTTGTCTGTTAAACCTTGTTTAGTCATAACACCATTGTATGTTTTTCCATTTACTGTAATAGCTCCCTTTAATCCATATTTAATAGCTTTAATACTTTCTATACGTTTTTCTTTTAAATAATCAGAGTTATCTAAAGGCGGGAATGTATTTGTAATGCCTTTTCCATTAGGAAGGTGGCAAGTAATGCAAAAGTCGTCGTAAACTTGTTTTCCAGCAGTGAATTTTTGTGAAGAATTTTTTCTATAGTTAGCTTCTTTTTTTTCTGAATTACAAGAGGTTGCTAATGTTATACACAACAAGGTCATTAAACCATTTAATTTCATAGTCTTATTGTCTTAATAATTTTACAATTCCTAAATTTTCCACTCCTACATATATATAACCATCTGGTCCAGCTTCAACAGAGCGAATACGCCCGATACCTTCTAATAGCCTGTCTTCTTTTATCACTTTATTTCCTTTTAAAATGCAAAGATGTAAATAATTAAATTTTAATGAGCCTACCAACAAATGACCTTTCCAGTCTCCGTATTTATCCGAAGCAATAAAAGCCATACCGCTAGGCGCTATAGATGGTACCCAATAATGTAGTGGTTGTTCCATTCCATCTTTTCTAGTTTCGTTAGTTATTTTAGTTCCACTATAATTTTTGCCATATGTAATTACTGGCCAACCATAATTTAACCCTGGTTTAATAATGTTAATTTCATCACCACCTCTAGGACCATGTTCATGTGTCCATATTTCTTTTGTTGTTGGGTGGAGCTCCATGCCTTGAGGATTTCTATGTCCATAGGAATAGATTGCTTTTTTTGCATTTATATCATTAACAAAAGGATTATCTTCAGGAATGGAGCCGTCATCATTTAAGCGATATACTTTTCCTCCATCTCTAGTAATGTCTTGTGGATTAACATCTCTATTACCTCTTTCTCCAATTGTAAAAAATAAATAGCCTTCTGAATCAAAAACAATTCTAGAGCCAAAATGCTGACCTCTTGAAGTATTGGGCTCTGCTTTATATAACAGTTGTTTATCTATTAAAACATTATTTTTAATTTTAGCTCTCATTATTGCAGTATTACCACCTCTTCCTTCTCCTTTTGGGGAAGCATATGAAAAATAAATCCAACCATTATTTTTATAATTGGGGTGTAAAGCAATATCTAAAAAACCTCCTTGGCCTCTAACATAAATTTCTGGTAATCCAGAAATTTCAGTTTTTATATTGTTCTTAAAATGAATAAGAGTGCCTTCTTTTTCGGTAATTAGTATAGATTGATCTGGTAAAAAAGTAAATCCCCAAGGGGTATTTAGTTGAGGGACAATAACTTCGTGAGTTACTTCTGTGATTGCTTTACTGATTTCTTTTTTATTCTGAGCACAGCTTATAAAGCTTAAGAAAATGATTAAAAAGTATGTAGGGATTTTTGGTTTCATAAGTATGAAAAAAAGTTTTTACAATTTACAATAAAAAATAGTTTCAAATTTAAATAATAGTGTATATTTGCACTTCCAAAATCAAAAAACATAGTTTTTATTTTTGGTAAAGATAACCTATTTCGGGGTGTAGCGTAGCCCGGTTATCGCGCCGCGTTTGGGACGCGGAGGTCGCAGGTTCGAATCCTGCCACCCCGACAAATATTAAGTTTAAAGAATACTAAAACCTTGTTAATTATTTGATTAACAAGGTTTTGTCTTTTTTGTGCTATTATAAGATTTGAATTAATATTGTTTAAACCGATTAAAATATAACTTATCAAAAACAGTATTTATTAAGTTCACTACGAACTTGTCAAAGAGAAAGCATTCATTTGCTCACAAAGTATTAAAGCACGATTTTTAGACGAAGACAATCAAGAATACTCGTTACTAACGTTAATCGATTATCATAATACACAAATGTCTGAAGCGCTTACTTATAGCACTCTCAAAAACTACTTCACTACTCAAAAATACATCAAGGATTTTTTATTAAAAAACGACAAACATAAGACATTTATTTATCACAAATAACCTTTCGAATTTTAGTTGACTTTGAAAAGTATTTACGCTCTTACGTTCCAGAAGACCATCAAAAGCCAATGGAAAACAACTCTGTAATGAAACACATTTAATGTTTGCGAAAAATGGTAACATTGGCTTATAAAATGGAATGGATAGATAAAGCCCCATTTATAAAATTCAAACCTACTTATATAAAAAAAGAACGTGGATTTTTATCGGAAGACGAACTTAAAACTATCATAGAAAAAGAATTTTCTATTGAACGTTTAATCTTGGTAAAAGACCTTTTTATATTTAGTGCTACACAGGTTTATCGTATATCGATGTTATGAATTTAACCGAAGATAAAATTACATTTGGTATCGATGGTAATAAATAGATAATCACAAACCACCAAAAAATACATAATATTGTTAAAATTCCGATGCTACCTTTAGCTTAAACGTTAATTGAAAAGTACAAAAGAAATTGTCGACCTCTGTAAAATAGCAAAGAACCTAACCTTTCATATGGCGCGTCATACGTTTGCGACTACGGTAACTTTGAGTAATGGTGTTCCGATAGAAACTGTATCAAAATTATTAGGGCATACAAAAATTGCAACTTTACAAATTTATGCACGAGTTATTGAGCGTAAGGTAGTGAGGATATGGATGTTTTGAGAGGTAAACTAATTAGGCAAAACATAAATAGCAAATTAGGATAGAATTGTATACGACAAGGGTAAATAAATAGTCCATATTTATAAATATTAGTCTTTAAAGTTTTAATAAAAAAGCAATCATTTGTTTATTTGAATTAAGCAAAATTATTAGAGCTATAAAAATTAACACATAAAAAAAAGCGATAGTAATTACTTCGACCTAAAATTATGAGAGACAACACATATAATATATTTAAAAAAAGTAACGCACTATTTTACAACTTAAGGATATATGTTTTTACCACTAGTTTTTTGTTGTTATTAGCTAATTGTAAATTAGCTGGAGTAGGTAAAACACACACACCACAATTAAAATCCAAAAATAGATTAGAGTCTACTCAACAAGTAACTAAAGACACAATGTTATACCATTTTAAAAAAGACAACCTTTATGGTTTTATAAACAAAAAAGGTAAAATAGTTGTCGAACCTCAATATTTTAAAACAGGAGTTTTTAGTGAAGGTTTCTGCGCTGTTACTAAAAAAGTTAATGATACAATTACTCAAGGTTATATAGACGCCACAGGAAACGTAGTTATCGATTTTAAATTTCAATCGTATTATGATTATCCAAGTCAGTTTATAGAAGGAATAGCTGTCGTTAGAAAAAATAATCAAATGGGATATATAAATAAAAAGGGGGAATATATTTTTCCGCCAACCTTATTTAAAGGACATCCTTTTAACAACGGTTATGCTGTAATAGAAAAAGAGCATAGTATTAGAAGTATTATTAATAGTAAGGGCGAAATTTTATTTGAACCCGTAGGCAAATTCAAAAAACAAAGAGAAAATGCCCCTAAAGGTATTGAAAGATTGCTCTTAAGCGATAAAGTTTCAGATAGTCTCATAACATTTGCTGTATATGATTATTCTAAAAAGCCTACAAAAGTAAAAATGGGATATTTTGATCTGAATGGTAAAATGACATATCCTTTAAAATATTTTATCGGTAATTATAGTGAGGGATTAACAATAATTGGTAAAACTCCATACAAGAAAACAGCTTATGCAAATAAGTATGATGAGGTTATTATTCCTTTTGGTAAATATTCACGCTTAACAGATTTTAAAAATGGGAGAGCAATTGTAAAGGATAATGAGACTAAAAGGTTTGGCGTTATAGACAAAATAGGGAATTATATTATTCAACCAAAATATGCAAAGATTTCTGAGCATAGCTATTTTAAAGACATAATTTTTGTGTATTACGATTCACAAAAAGCCGGATATATATCCAGTAGTGGAGTACCTATAAATGAAGAAATCTATCGATATGGTTATGATTTTCATGAAGGATTAGCACTGGTAAGTACTAAAGATCGTAAATATCAATACATAAATACACAAGGGAAACCAGCTTTTAAATTAGATTTTAGAGAATCTCATAGTGTTCAAGGAAGTCATTTTAACGGGGGGTTAGCCAGAGTAATTATTAATGATAAAATGACTTACATTAATAAAAAAGGTGAAATCATATTTACTTTTTAAAATTATATTTAAATGAAGCTACTAAAACAATTAATAATCATACTTTTTTTAATTCCATTTACTATTTTTTCACAGCAATTAGAACTGGATAAACAATCGTATCAAAAAATAGATTCTCTTTTTAACTCATATCATTCAAAAACAGAACCTAGTTCTACTTTTAGAATACTACAAAATGGAGAAATCATTTATTCAAACCAAATAGGCTTAGCCAATTTAGAACACCAAATCCCTATAACTGAAACTACGCGTTTCAACATTGCCTCTAACTCTAAACAATTTACCACATATCTAGCATTATTATTAGAAGAAGAAGGTAAGTTATCGTTTAATGATGATATTAGAGAGCACTTAAAGGAATTAGCCCATCTACCTTATAAAGTCACTGTAAAACAACTAACAAATCATACACATGGTTTGCCAAATATAGATGAATTAACAGAAATAAATGGAGAAATAAATTCAATGCATAATTACAAGGTTTTAGATATACTCCTAAAAGTTAAGAGCATTAATTTTAAACCAAGTTCGAGGTATCAATATAACAACACAGGTTATATTTTACTTGCTGAAATTTTGGAAAGAGTGTCTAAAAAACCCTTTGAAGAATTGTTGGAATAAAAAATATTTAAGCCATTGGGCATGATGTCATCTAAAGCTATAAAATACACCGATGATGTTATTACTAATAAAGCCTATTCATATAAAAACCCCAATCAAACCTACATTAGATATCCTGTTGAGTTCTCGACAATAGGGGCTTCTGGCATATATTCTTCGTTATCTGATTTAAGTATGTGGGCAAAAAACTTCTACAATCAAAAAATAGGCAAAAAAGATTTTTATACAAAAATGTTAGTACCTACAATCACTTCATCTAAAATAAAGATCAATTATGGTTTGGGATTGCATAAGGACCAATACAAAGGTATTGATGTTGTTTTTCATGGAGGAGGTACAAATAGTTATCGTTCATATATATTACATGCACCAAAGCATAAATTATCATTGATTTGTTTATCTAATAAAGGTAATGGTGCAGATTTATTAAATGTTATATATAGATCATTAGAAATTGTTCTGAAAGAATACATAAAAGAACCAAAAAATGAAAAATCTGTAAGTGAAAAAGAACTGAGAAAATACGAAGGCACTTATGAAATGTACCCTGGGAAATATCTCAAGTTCACTGTAAAAGATAATCATTTATATTGCCAAGAATTAGGTGGTGAGTATGTAACTAAACTATTAACAATTAATAAAAACACTTTTAAAGACCCTGTAATATCGCTTTACAAGTTCGTATTTTTAGACGATAGATTAGATTTTTACGGCGCCGATATTGTTAGAAATTGTTTCAGAACAAAAATAGATATCGCACCAAGTTATGATTTAGAGGATTTACAAGATCTTACAGGTTTATATAAAAACCAAGAGCTAAACGCAATTTATGAACTAAAAGTCGATAACAACAGGTTAGTTGCTATAAATCCTTTACATAAAATTATACTCAAACCACTTTCTGAAAATAGTTTTTATTCTTCTGTATATTTCTTTGGTAAGGTAGATTTTATAAGCGATACTAATAAAGTAACAGCATTTAAAGTATCTGGACAAAATTTAAAAAATATTCTATTTAAAAAAATTAATTAAAATGAAAAAAGTAACTATCATTAGTTTATTATTTCTAATAATAAATTATACTTTTTCTCAAACTGAAGGTAATCGTTTGAGTGGTCTTGAAGAGGAAGTCAATTTTTGGATGAAAAAATACAACGCAGTTGGTTTATCGGTTTCTGTTGTAGAAAATAACAGTGTTGTTTACTCAAAAGGGTTTGGTTTTAGAGATTTAGAAAATGTAAAACCTGTTAATGGGAATACCGTATTTCCAATAGCCTCTTGCACAAAAGCTTTTACAGCAACATTATTAGGAGTTCTTGAGGGCGAAAATAAAATTTCATTAACAAATAATCCAAGAACATACATACCTAAACTAAAGTTTAATAATTCATTAATGAACGAAATTATTACTATTGAAGATTTATTATCTCACAAAAGTGGTTTAGGAGGCGTTAATGGGACATTGGTGCTTTTTCCGGAAGAAAATAAATTGAAGGCTTTAGAGAAGTTACAATATATAAAACCTGAAGGAAGCGTAAAAGAAAGTAGTATATACAGTAATATAGCTTATACTGTTGCTGGGGCTATTGTTGAAGAAGTTACAGAACAATCCTGGGAAACAAACATTCAAAATAAACTGTTTAATCCTTTAAAAATGCAAAACTAGTTTACCAACTTAAAAGATATGCTTAAAACCAGCAACTATGCATACGGATATGGAGTTTCTAACGGAAAGATTGAGCACGTGTTATACGAAGAGTACTTTAACTATAAATCAGCAGGAGGTATAAAGAGCACCGCAAATGATTTGGCTACTTGGATGATGACTTGGCTAAATAATGGTGTTTACAACAACGATCAAGTAATCCCAGAAAAATTTATAAAAAATGCGCAAAGACACCATAATACCAGAAATAATACTTATAATAATAATACTTTTTTACAAGGCTATGGCTTAGGTTGGCGAGTAGAAACTACAGATAATGAGTTTAAAGTGTACCATGGCGGGAATACTTCAGGTTTTTCAACAGTGCTCGTAACTTTCCCGTTCAAAAATTTAGGGATTACAGTACTTTGTAACCAACAAAATTCACCGCTACCATATATTATCGCCGATATTATTAAAAACAGAATGTTAGAAAAACCAAAGGTAAGCCCAGGCGATTACCCTATTCAAGTTACAGATATCTTTAAACCAGAAAAAAGAAAAGATGATTTAAACACAAAAAAACCGCCTACTCATCCATTAAAATCATTTGAAGGCCTATACAATAACAAAGGATATGGTGCTGTCACAATAAAATTTGAAAACAATGCTTTGTACGCAATATTTCCCACGTATAAATTTATTTTAGAGCACAACCATTACAATGTGTTTACAATGCATAAAATGAAAAAAATATCGCACTTTAATCCAGAATTTTTCCCCATAAATTTCAAATTGAATAGTAAAGGAAAAGTAGAATCTTTTTCAATAGACTATTTTCAAACAGATCCGGTTGTATTTGCAAAAATAATAACAAAATAGCATGATCAAAAAATCAATTTCCATTTTATTAATCATTTCATTACTTATATCTTTTTCTTGTAATGAAAAAAAGATTACGTATGCTTCAGAAAATAACCTTGAAGTAGACCATTTTAACATTTGGGTGAATAATCCTCAAAAGGCTAAACAGAAGTTAATAAATGCTGGTTTTACTGCTGAACCAGATTCACTTTCAGCAATTCATCACGGTCAAGGAACATCTGGCAGGTATTTTCGTTTTTTAAATGGTTATTTGGAATTGATTTTTGTTCATAATCAACAAGAGTTTTTACAAAATAGCAAGCAAAATCCGAGTATGGATTTTGTTGAACGTTCCAATTTCAAAGAAAACGGGGCCTCCCCTTTTAGTATTGCTTTAAAATTAAAAGAATACAAAATTGATAACATTCCGTTTCAAACAATTAAGTATCAGCAAAAATGGATGGGTAGTAATCATGCGATTTATGCTTCCAAATCCTCTAAAATAAACCTACAAGAGCCTTCTGTTTTTGTGGTCTATCCTGATATAGAATCAGGCACATTTAAATCGATGTCCGATTTAGAAAATTTCCCTACAGAGAATGACTTCTGGAAAACATTCTTTAAGCATCCTAACGGAGCAGAAAAAATAACTACTATTAGTATTACCTCAAGGAATATTAATTTGAACTCTAAAGCCATTCAAACCCTAAACCATATAAAAGAGGTAAGGGTTAAAAATGGAGAAAACTACTTGTTGGAATTATTTTTTGATAATAACAAACAAAAGAAAACCATAGATTTAAGACCAGAGTTACCTATAATTGTGTATTTGTAAAACAAAAAACCGTATTAACATTATATTCGTAATTAACACCAAAAAACATCATTTTTTATGAAACAAATACTTAGTTTTGTTTTTCAAAATATGAGTTTTAATGTTGAATACTGCAAAAAAACACACTCTTTTTTTCGTTTTATTTTCCTTTATTATTTTAAATGTTAATTCGCAAAACAATTATAATGATATCAAAGATTCAATCAAGAAGTATTCATCCGTAAATACAAAAAAGGCTATTGTTTTTACATCAAAGTATATTAACAAAGCACAACAAGAAAAAGATAAAAAAGAAGAGTTTCAAGGCTACTATCATTTACAGCAATTATATGCTAAAAGTAACCTGCATCAAAAATCAATTGAAACTTGCAATATAATGCTAAAGTTTGCTGATGACAACAATCTAGAAGACGAATTATTTAAAACCTATTTTTATAAAAGTGTTGCTATTTATAAAATCAATAACGCTATGGATATTGATATAATAGACAACTTAACTGAAGGATTAAAAATTGCACGCGATAAAAAAAACAAATATTGGCAATGTAAATTTTTAAGTGAAATAGCTGAATTCTATAATTATTCTAAAGAGTATCATAAAGCCAAACAAAATTTAAAAGAAGCATTGACTTTATACAACACTATTGACAATTTAGACAATTATAAGGACTATGGTTTTGAAGGGGTCAATTTAATTAAACTATATAGAGATTTAACTCAAGTGTATATCAATGAAAAGAATATAGACTCTGCATTATATTTTAGCGATAAGTTAAGACCACTTTTAAATACAAAAGATTATAAAAATAAAATCAACACATTTACTTATTATACAGATAGAGCAGATATAAACCTTTTAGATAAAAAACCAGAATTGGCTAAAAAACACGTCGATTCAGCATATAATATTGAGGGCTTACAATTGCCTCATAAAGGTTTCAGTGTATTTGTAAAACCATACTACAAAGGAAAAATAGCGTTCCAAAAAAAACAATATAACGAGGTTATAGATGTATTAAAAGCTATTCCCAATTCACATTTAAAACAACGAGAAGAAGAAAATAGAAGTTTTTACGACTACTATAAACTAATCGCGCAATCCTATATGTATTTAGGAGATTATAAAAAAGCAGATACCTATTTTGATAAACATCTAAAAAGTATTGATAATCAAATAGTGTATGGAGATTCAATTCAACTAAAGTTTAAGGAAGCTGAAGCGAAAGCTTATCATAAACAAATTGAAAATATAAAATCAGAAAAAAGAAAACAAAAACTTTGGGGCGCTTCATTGCTAATAGTGTTTTTAGCTGTTGTATCTGGTTTATTGTTTTTCATCAAACAACAGAGCTCTAAAAACAAACAAAAATTTAATCAGTTATTAAACAAGTTAGAGTCATTAGAAAAACACCAAAACAAATCGGGTATTAATAAAAAAGTACAGCAGAATGTAAAAGACACCGAAGTCGACAGAATTTTAAAGGCTTTAATTAAATTCGAGCAAAAAGAACTTTTTTTAAGTACGAATTGTACATTGGCTTCAACAGCAAAGAAACTAAAAACAAATACCACATACTTATCTAAAGTTATCAATTCTCAACACCAAAAAAGTTTTAACACCTACATTACTGAACTACGAATTAATTATGCTGTTAAACGATTAAAAGAGGACCCTATATTTAGAAAATATTCCATTTTGGCTATTGCAAATGAAGTAGGTTATAAAAGTAAAGAAGGCTTTAACAAAACCTTTAAATCGGCTACAGGTATATTACCCTCTTATTTTATAAAGCAGATATCAAGAGAAGTATAACAAGCAGTAAAACAGTAGCTTGAAACAATTCAAAGCAGGCTAAAATTCATAAATTTTAGCCTGCTTTATTAGTTTTAAACAACCAACGGCAACTATTTTTATCTAAAATTCCTCCTATAAAACTCGCTTAAAAGTAGTTGTAAAACATTGAAAAAATTCTAAAATGACAAAACAAATAATTCTGTTAACCATTCTATCAGTTTTTACTTTCTCATTATTTAGCCAAAACAGAGTAGAATTACAAAGAGGTCAGATTGATACAATTTATTCTAAAATATTAAATGAAAAAAGAGAATTGTGGGTGTACCAACCTAATGAAATAAGCTCGAATAAAAAGTATCCTGTAATTTACTTACTTGATGGAAATTATCATTTTCATACTGTTGTATCTATGGTAGAACAATTAAGTACTGGAGGAAACGATGTGTTACCTAAAATGATAATTGTTGCAATACCTAATACAAACAGGCGTCGTGATTTAAGTCCTACGAACCCTGATATTACTCATCCATTTAGTTCAACAGAATTTGAAGCTGGCGGAGATAAATTTCTTTCTTTTATTGAAAATGAAGTTTTTTCACATATAAATTCTAAATATAAAACAGCACCTTACAAAGTATTTATAGGTCATTCACTAGGAGGTCTACTCGTTATGCATACTCTAAATAAAAAACCTAATTTATTTAACTCTTATGTTGCTATTGACCCATCAATGTGGTGGTCAAAAAGAAAATTACTTAACACTATTAAAAATAAAAAATTAAGCAAAGATCTTAATAACAAATCATTGTTTCTAGCTATCGCTAACACAATGCCAAATAATTTAGATACACTTACAGTAAAAAATGACAAATCATACCAAACTGATCCAATTCGCGCTAATTTAGAGCTTGATTCTCTATTTAATACTAAAAAAAATATTATAAATTTTAGTAGCAAATACTATGCAAATGAAAGCCACGGATCTCTTCCTTTAATTGCCGAATATGATGCTTTACATTTTATTTTTTCGTTCTATGATATAAAAATTGATAATAAAAATTACTTTGATGAATCTTATGATATTTATTCAAAAGTTGTTAATCATTTTGATAAAATATCAAAAAAAATGGGATATGAAATAAAGCCAGAAGAAGATTATATAAACGGATTAGGCTATGATTTTCTAGTGCTAAAACAATATGAAAAGTCTAAAAAATTCTTTGTTTTGAATACTATTAATTACCCTAAAAGTTACAATGCTTTTGACTCATTAGGAGATTTTTATAGCAATATTAATGAGTACGAAAAAGCAGTTGAGTGTTATCTAAAGTCTATAACTTTAGATGCTAATTCACCCTCAAAAGAAAAATTAAAAAATTTAAGTAAAAAAAAACGTTGCATAACAAAAAATGAAGATGACAGCAATTAATTAATCCACATATTAAATGAACAAAATCTTACAATTATTGTTGTTTGTGTTAATTAGTTCTTGTGCAACAAAAAGAACAATAACAAACAATAACACTCTTTTAAAAGAGGTAGAAGCCAAAATAGACTCTATTTACAAAAAAAATCCAGAAACCATAGGGCTATTAGTTCATATTGAAGCCCCAGATAAAAATATTTCTTGGACAAAAACAGTAGGTTATAGTGACAAAGTGGCTGAAACACCAATCAATAAAAACCAACCAGCTTTAATAGCAAGTAATACCAAAACCTATGTAGCTGTAGCTATCTTAAGGTTAGTTGAAATGAAAAAAATACAGATCAATCAACCAATAGCAAATTTACTTACCATAAAGACAAAAGAAAAACTTACTAACTTCGGCTACAACCTCAACACTATAACAATTAAACAACTTTTATCTCATACATCAGGAATAAAAGACTATGGTGATGATGATTATTTTGAGTATATCGATAAAAACAAGAAACGTCGTTGGACACGTGACGAACAAATACAATTAGCAGCTTCAAGAGGTAAACCTTTAGCTAAACCAGGTAAATTACATAGTTATGGAGATATTAATTACCTCTTACTTTCAGAAATTATTGAAAACAAAACTAACAAACCTTTTTACACGTCAATTAGAGAGTTATTAAAATTTAAAGCATTACAATTAAATAACACTTGGTTTTACACCTTGGAAGACACACCAAAAAACAGCTTACCGTTTTTGCATCAGTATAGAACAAGTAAGAATTGGGATTCGTATGATTTTGATCCATCGTGGGATTTATATGGTGGAGGCGGTTTAGCAAGTACCATTCAAGATTTAGCATTATTCTTTCAATACTTATTTGAAGAGAAAATAATAAAAGATAAAAACTTACTTAACGAGCTCGTTACTGTTGTAAAAGCAGAAAAAAATAGAGATTATGCACTTGGTATTAGAAATATAAAGCCTTTCAATATAGAAGCCTATTATCACGGTGGTTATTGGGGAACCGATGTAGCTTTCATAAAAGACTTTAACACAACTGTTGCTATTTATAATTTAGAACGCGACAAACGAAATATAGCAGGTAAAATAAACGTAGAGATATTAAACATTTTAAAAGCCGTTACTAATGAAGCATCTAATTAAACTTTCATTCATTATTTTACTTCTTGTAGGCTGTAAAAACAATGAAACAAAACAGAAAACAGAAGTCAAAAAAGAACCAACAACAATAATCACAAAAGATTACGAGCTTCATATTCCTTACAAGCAAAATGGCGTTTTAATTCTGTTTGCTGGTGGCGGTGCTACTGCAAAAGATACAGAAACCGAATTTAAAATTACACAACCTGCTTTACAAAAAAATATAGCAGTACTATTAATGAATTTTAATGGTAAACTATGGATTGAAAACAAAGACAGTAAGCAATTAACTCAATTGTTAAATAAGACCTTTAAAAAACATAACCTTAACACAAAAAATGTGGTGATTGGTGGTATGTCTATTGGCGGAAATATAACCCTTACACTAATAAATTATCTACTTGAAAACAACATTCTATTTAAACCTAAAGGAGCTTTTATTGTAGATAGTCCTATTGATTTATATGGATTATACGAAAGCTCAATAAAAGATATTAAAAATCCTGATTTTTCTGAAGAACGTTTAGCTGAACCAAAATGGATTATTAATTACTTTAATGAAGAGTTTGGGGGTTCAGATGCGGTACTTACAAACATTCAAAATGTATCGCCTTTTACACTTAAAACAAATCATATTAAAAACATTAAAAACTTAAAAAATATTCAATTCAATTTATATACTGAACCAGATAAAACTTGGTGGAAAGAAGTGCGCAATACCGATTTTGAAAGTACAAATGCTTATAGTATTCAGCAATTATTCAAAGTTTTAAAAGATAACAATTGGAGTAATGTTAACTTAATTGAAACAAAAAATAAAGGCTACAGAGCAAATGGTGAACGCAATCCACATAGCTGGAGTATTGTAGATAAGAAAAAAATAATAAAGTTGATGCTACAATAATAAATTCTTGAAAAGTATGATGAAATTTTAAATAATAACATAGGATATGTAAATATTCCTTTAATGGGATGCTATCATAAAGATGATCAAGAATTAGAATATTATAATAAATTTGAAGGCTATATAAAATCTACAATAGAAAGTTTTTCAAATACAAAGGCATTAATTATTGATGTACGTAATAATCCAGGAGGTACGAGAGATATTCTACAAACTTTTGCAGATTATATTCTTCAACCAGAACAATTTCCTTGGGTAGCAAATGTAGCTTATTTAACTACAAACAAAGTACTTGAAGAAGATGAAAGTTCAATGAATGGTCGTTTTTTATGTAACTACAATTCAGAAGAATTAACAAATAAAGATAGAAAAGCAATAGACGAATTCAATAAAGATTTTAAAACTCAAAAAACTTTTGATAAATCTAAATTTAGCGCTGCTTTTTATATGGTTTTACATAATGGAAAAACTTTGGATGGAAATGATACGCAATTAGAAAAATTAGTAGAAATAATAGAAGAGAATTAAAACTAAAAGAATTTGACTATTCAAAACAAAAAAGGACAAATACAAAAAAATGTATTTATCCTTTTTTGTTTTGTAAAATTAACTTGAAAACACATTTAATGCTAGTAGTTTTTTTGTTAATTACTTTCAATTTTTTGCCCTTCTTCTCTATATAAATTAACTTCTCCGTCTAAAAGTAAAGCAATAACTGTGACATCTTTATCTTGGACTTTTTCAGGTAAATCAATATAAAGTAATCCAGGGACTTTACTCCAATATTGTTTTCCTACTACTTGATGAGAGAGTTTTGTTCCGTTTCCAACAACCCAAATTCTATTAATATTGTTTTTTAAGCCTTTTATAAGTAAAGGTCCATTGGGTTTATTATCTACATAGAGGTAAAGAATGTTTTTGTCTTTAGATAATGTTGTATAACCATTAAAGTGACCGTGGGGAATTCCTGCTCTAGTTTTGTATATGGCTTCTTTATGTTTAGTAGTCCATCTCCCTAAACCTTTTAAAATATTCACTTGTTCTTCAGGGATAGTTCCATCTGGTTTAGGAGCTATATCTAAGAGTAGATTTCCGCCCATACTTAAACAATCCACAAATATTCTAATAATTTGATTTACAGATTTATAGTTTTGATCATTTGGTTGATAGCCCCATGAGTTGTTCATGGTCATGCATAGCTCCCAATAATTGTTTTTTGGTTTGGTGATTGGAACGCCTTGTTCTGGAGTTGCATAATCTCCATAACCTTGTAATCTAGAATTAATAATGGTTGTAGGTGTTTCTTTTAATAATAATTCACGAATTTCTTGAGCTTTCCATTTATTAGCAGATTGTTCCCAATCTCCATCAAACCAATATAAATCTGGATTAAACTGGGTTAATTCTTTAAGTTGTCCAAAATTAAACTTGATAAACTTTTTCCATTTTGTTTCATCATTCTCATAACGTTTTTTTGTTCTTGTAAAATTAGGGTAATCTGGATGAGACCAGTCAAGTAGGGAGTAGTATAAACCAACTTTTAGATGTTCATTTCTAAGTGCTTTTACAAAAGGGGTTATTAAGTCGGTTTTAGCTTTAGTTTTTTTTATTACATTTAAATTGCTTTGTTTGGTGTTCCATAGTGCAACTCCATCATGATGTTTTGTTGTGATTACAGAATACTTTGCACCACTTTCTTTAATAAGTTTAGCCCAATACTCTGGATTATAATTTTTTGCAGTAAACCCATTCGCTTGCCTCATATATTCATTATAAGGAATATAATTATTGTAAAAAGACCAAGATTCATCTATTCCATTTACAGAGTATATTCCCCAATGAATAAAAATACCAAGTTTAGCATCTTTAAACCAAGCTAATCTATGCTCTTTGGATAACTCTTTTTCTTGAGAGTATATGTGTAAACTAAAAAGGAATAAGGTAATATATAGTAACTGTTTTTGATATCTCATTATCAGGTTATTTAGTTTATAAATTTAACAAAGACTTACTTTTCTACAATGCATTTGCGTTATAAATATATTATAGTTAATACGATGAGTTGTTACTGCTTGTTTTTGAGATGAGTATTATCATAAAAATAAATTATCTACTAATAATAACTTTTAATAGTTTACTTGTAAGTTTTCTTATAAAAATTCTACTTTTGCTTAACACAAAAAAGAATTAAACATGTCTGATACAATAGAAAAAGTAAAATGCTTAATAATAGGTTCTGGACCGGCTGGTTATACAGCTGCAATATATGCTGCTAGAGCAAATATGAGCCCTGTATTATATCAAGGAACACAACCAGGAGGACAATTAACAACTACAAATGATGTTGAAAACTTCCCAGGATACCCAAAAGGAATCACTGGCCCTGAAATGATGATGGAACTGCAAGCTCAAGCTGAACGTTTTGAAACAGATGTTAGGGATGGATGGATTACTAAAGTAGATTTTTCGGGAGATGTGCATAAAGTGTGGGTGAATGAAACTAAAGAAATTCACTGTGATACCGTAGTTATATCTACGGGAGCTTCTGCTAAATATTTAGGTTTAGAGTCTGAACAAAAATATTTAAAGTTAGGAGGAGGTGTTTCTGCATGTGCAGTTTGTGATGGTTTCTTTTACAGAAACCAAGAAGTTGTTATAGTTGGAGCAGGAGATAGTGCTTGTGAAGAGGCTCACTATTTATCTAAATTGTGTACAAAAGTAACAATGTTAGTAAGACGTGATGAATTTAGAGCGTCAAAAATAATGGCTAATAGAGTTAGAAATACTGAAAATATAGAAATACTGTTTAATACAGAAACTGAAGAAGTTTTAGGAGATGGACAAGTAGTTACTGGTGTTAGAGTTAAAAACAATCAAACACAAGAGATTCATGATATTCCTGCAACAGGAATGTTTGTAGCTATAGGTCACAAACCTAATACAGATATATTTAAAGAGTTCTTAGATTTAGATGAAACAGGGTATATTATTAATGAGCCAGGAACATCTAAAACTAACGTTGAAGGTGTTTTTGTAAGTGGAGATGCAGCAGATCATGTATACCGTCAAGCAATAACAGCGGCAGGAACTGGATGTATGGCAGCTTTAGATGCTGAACGTTATTTAGCAGCAAAAGAAGCACCAGTAGAAGCCTAAAATACATATAAATATTATTTAAAACCGAAGTTTATAACTTCGGTTTTTTTGTTAATAAAAAAAGAAATCATTTCCTTTAAATTAGTTAGCTCCTAATGACTATAAAAGACCTACAAAGTATAGATACTGTTAAATTACTTTTAGAAGATACGTATCATGAGCGCACGAGTAATATTGAGAATAGTATAAAGACTGCAAATAGAGCTCTAGAAATAAGTAAGACTCTCGGTAATAATATATATTGGTAAAAGCTTGAATCAATTAGCGTTATACCATATGCTTGTTAGCAATTTTGAACAATCTAAAAAATATTCGAGAGACGCTATATCCTATTTTTTATCAATAAACGATGAACAAGGCATCGCAGATGCTAATTACAGCATTGGAAATATTCATTATAAAACGAACAATTATCATACAGGCCTTAAATATTTATTAGAGTTTTTAAGTATCTATAGAAAATATAATGATTTTCCTAGTCAATCTAAAGTCGAGAAAGCCATTGGGACTATTTATGAGTATATGGGAGATAATGACATATAAAAGCTCAATAAAGATAGCAATAAAAATTCCAGACCTTAATTTAGAAACTAACGTTTGTAATAATCTTTCAGGTTTATTCTTAAAAAAGAATAGGCCTCAATTTGCTATGCAAGTTACAGAATACTCTATTAAAAATGAAAAGTTAACTAATTATATAAGAGGCTTAGGACTTGCTATTGTGAAGCGTTTAGTTAAATTACATGGTAGCCAGATAAAAGTGCAAAGTAAAGAACAAGAAGGCTCTGAGTTTTATTTTAATATTAAACTAAAAAAGGTAGGAGTAAATAAAGTTTCTAAAATAAACGATAATAACTATTCTAACTTACAAGGTAGGCATGTTTTATTGGCAGAAGATACTCCATAAATGCTATGCTTATTAAAAAAAATATTAACTAATGGGGGATTATAACCGACAATGTTGTTAATGGCAAAGAAGCATTTGAATATGCTAAAAAAAGAAGATATGATTTTATATTAATGGATATTCATATGCCTGAAATGAATGGTTTAGATACAACACATTTAATAAAAACTAAAGATAATTGTAATGTAAAAACACCAATTTTAGAAGTTACTGCAGACGTTATAGCTAATGAAAAAGAAGGAAACTTAAATTTATTTGATGATATTTTGTGGAGGCCTATTGAAATATGAAAACTCTATTCTATATTAGAAAAAGCTGCAAAAATTAATGCCATTTAAGCAAAACTGTATAAATGGCACTATAATATATTTACATTTTTAGGTAAAGCTTATTTCTTTTTTAAGATGGCTTTGTCTACAAATTGTTTTAAATCTATTTTAGGGCTACCATAAATGGTAGTTTCTGTAGAGCCAGAAGCTTCTATCGTTAGTTCTTTTGTAACTTCAACTTCTGCATTAGCCTCTGTTTCTACTGTTAATAGACAGTTTTTTGTGGTTAATTTACTACCTTTAAATTTAGAATTGTTATCTAATCTTAATTCTAAGTCATCTGTATCTCCTTCTATTTTTGCAAAAGTATTTTGATACATATCTATTTCAATCTTAGTCGCATTTATTAAAGCTTCTACATCACTATTTTCACTTAATTCTAAAGTAGCATTATTAGCAGTGATATTAAGCTTAGAATCAGCTTTATCATCACTTACTAGTTTAAATAAGTTAGCTTTTATGGTAAAAAAAACTTTAGAATCCCCTTTTGCTATTAAAGTTAAATTATCTGCTTTTATAGTACTGAGGGCACTAATTTCACCATCTTCCTTTAGCTCTATAGTATTTAAGGATTCGGGAGCCGTAACTATGATTTCTAGTTTTTTATGGGCTGCGATACGTTTAGTGGTACTAAATTTTAAACTACCATTTTGTACAGTAAAATTGATAACATCATGTAAGTTATCATCTGCATTAATTTCAATAGATGGGGTTAATCCTTGAGTTAATTTAATTTTAAAAGATTTTCCTATCACAATATGATCGAAAGCATCAATCTCTGTAATAACGTTACTAACATTTCTGCTACCTTTTATTTTTGCTTTTTTTTGAGAAAAACCATTAAAAGTTGTTAAAAGGATAAGTAAGAAAAATATTATTTTTTTATTCATGTTTGGGATATATTTTATTACAAACAAATATAAATAAAAACCATCCCAAACTTAATTAAAAGCTTAAAATGGTTTTTTAACTATTAGTTTTTCGTTGATTATAATAGAATCATTGTAATTATTACTACAATAAATTTAATTAGAACTATCATTGTTTTTTGAATTGATGATTAATTAATTGTTTTTATGGCGTGGTCTACAACTTTACCGTTTTCTTTAACTAGAAACTTTTCTATTACACCTTCTGTATTCGAAACAAATTCGAAAGTAACAGGTGCTTCTTTTATAAAAAAATCAGTTTCAGATATTGCATATAGTATCGCTTGTTTTTTTCTTATATCAATTTGTAGATTGTTATCTACAATACTAATAATAACATTTTGTTTTTTATTAGAATTATAGATACCAGTATAGCGGTTTAAATCTTTAATAATATAGGTAGTATTAGAGGTTTTAACTTGTGCTTTGTGATCGTAACTTAATACACGCTTAATTTTCCAGAATCCTTCTTTTTTTATCCAAAGATGGGTAAACTTTGCAATACTACCTTGTGATGAGTTACCATCTTTAAAGTGTTCATTAAATATATGTTCACCTTTTTGTATAGCTCCATATAATGTACCATTGTCATATAGAGGGAAAACTGTTAAACTGCCAGTTACTAATGTTCTATTAATTGTAACATTATTGTTTGATAAGCATATTTCTTTTTTTATTGATATTAAAAATTCCTCTTTAGAGTTATTAATTCCTGAATTATCGTGGTAGAACTCAAAATCGTCTGCAATTAAATTTTCAAACTTGCTCATATCACAGGTGTTAAAACCTATATTAAATAATAAGCTATCATTAGCTTTTAGAGTTTTAAATAATTTAGAGTCTTTAGCAACTTGTCCCTGAGTTAAAGATGTAAAACCTAGAGTTAAAATAGAGACTAAAAGGGCAATGGATTTGATTGGTTTTATTTTGATTGATTTCATTTTTTGATTGATTTTAAATTGAAGGGAGATTATTCATCCCCCTTTTTACCCTTTTTTGATGTTATTTCTATACCATCGTCATCTATTTTAACATCTACGTTCTCTCCTTCGGCTTTTACACCATTATCATCTATTTTAACTTCTAAGTTTTCTGTTTTTGCTTCTAAACCATCATCATTAATTTCTAGTTTAGAGTTATCACCATTTAAATCTACTTTTATTTTAAAAGTATCTTCTTCCTTTTCTGTTTCTTCTTCTTGAGGGCAATTGATGCACTCTAAACTATCATTATTAACAGTATAGTAATAACCTTCTTTAACTCTAGATAATAACCCATTATAACTATGGTAGTTATGAACGTTTTTATCTGGGAATAGTACCATTCCAGTAGGAAGATATATTGTAACTTCTATTTCTTGATCTTTAAACGTTTCGTCATTAGATATTAAAAAGTAATTATCTAATAATAGTTCATTACCTATTAAAGTGTAATTATATCTAATATCTTCAGCTCTATCTTTTGCAATTTCATAAGAGCTTCCTCTAGCTGTTTTTAGGACCTTAATTTTTGCAACACTATCTCTTGTAGGTTTTACCGAGATTCTAATGTCTTGCGAGTAAGTTACTTTATCTCCACTCTCATTAAAACCTAAACGGAACCCATGATTTCTTCTATATCTTTCAGCAAAGAAATCATTGTTTGTCATCGATAAAGTTAATGTGTCGTTAGCCGTTATACTTTCAAATTTTTGTGTGGAAACAAAAGCTCCTTTTTCTTTATACGACATCCCTTGTCTTACAGATAAAACAATAATAGTAATTAAGCATATTAACCAAACACCTAGTAATGCAGATTTAGCAAAAATTCCTATAGACTTTAAATTGTTTATTAAAATTTTTAAGCCTAGGTACAACACAAAAAATGCTATGATACCAAAAAATAAAAACAAAATTATGGACATTCCCCAGATTGGTATTCCTGTGGAGTTAGCTATATCAAACCAATCTACTCCAGGAAAATGTACTGTATCTACTAAACCTACAGTTAACAATCCAACAAATAAGCCTATTAAAGCACTGGCTCCAGTAATAATTAAAATTATACCAATGAATTTTGCAAATAGCTTTAAAAAGAACATCATAACATCTGCAATTGTATCAAAAAATGTTTTTGAACTAGATTTAATTCGATTGCCTTGCTTATTGAGATCTACTTTTTTTACACCTTCAGAAATACTATCGCTAGCATTACCTATACCTTCTTTAAGCTTTGTTCCTGCTTTATCTAATTGATTACCTACGTTTTCGGAAGCGTTTTGAAACCCGTCACGAATTTTTTTTTCAATATTACTAATATTTACAGGGTCACCTGTCATAGTAATTTTATCGGCGGTAGTTACTGCTTCAGGGATTAAAATCCATAACAATATGTATAAAATAATTCCTGTTCCAGCACCAAATACCAGAAGTAACCATGCTAAACGAATCCATAAGGCATCAATACCAAAGTAATGAGCTAGACCAGATGAAACACCTCCAACATAAGAGTTGTCTGTATCTCTAAATAGTTTTCTTGAGTTAGATGATGGTCGTCTCTGTTTTATACTAGGTTCATCTTCAAAAATTTCATCATCTACAAGGTAGTCTTCTGGTTGTCCCATTATAGCGATAACCTCGTCTACTTCTTTTGTCCCTATTACTTGCTTATCATGCTTAACACGCTCATTAAATAATTCTGCAATTCTGGCTTCTATATCCGAAATGATTTCAGATCGTCCTTGAGAGTCTGTAAATGAACGTTTTATAGCCTCAAGATAGCGTTGTAATTTTGAGTACGCATCTTCATCTATATGAAAAAATATACCTGCTAAATTTATGTTGACTGTTTTATTCATTTTTTGTTGTTTTTGAGCTTGTTACTATGTTAACTGCGTTTTGTAATTCGTCCCAAGTAGTGGTTAGTTCTTTTAAAAATAATTTTCCTGTTTCTGTTAATCCGTAATACTTTCTTGGCGGCCCCGATGTAGATTCTTCCCAACGATAATTAAGAAGTCCTGCATTTTTTAATCTTGTTAATAGAGGATAAATTGTTCCCTCTACAACAAGTAGTTTCGCGTCTTTTAGAGTACCTAATATTTCGGCAACATAAGCATCATCATCTTTTAGAACCGATAATATGCAATACTCTAAAACACCTTTTCGCATTTGTGCTTTTGTGTTTTCTATTTTCATACTTTAAATAGATTAAATTTTAAACTGTTCATTTTTTGATTGATTGATTGATTGATTGATTGATTGATTGATTGATTGATTGATTGAAAAAATTATAAATAAACCTGGTTTATATAGACCAAGGCTGGAATATTGATTGATATTAGTATAAATGTAATAAGATTAAAGTTCCATGATATATTATTGCTTTTTGTAGTTTTTACAATAAAATAAAGCAGTGTACCACTAACAATTAAAGGAAGTGTCATTTTTCCTATTTCTAACCATTCACTAATTCTAGCTTCATCGTTAGATTGTCCTATATAACTAATAACTGCAGCAAAAAAGCGCATAAGAAAACAAGTGAATAAAAAGGGATACCACATTAAATTCTTTGACTTCTTTATTATAAAAAATATAATTAAACCCTGTATAATAGTAAAGATTGGACCAGCTGCGCTAACCAATTGTTTTTCCCAATCTGTATTAAATTTCCCATCTCCAACTATACCAGCAGAATTTAAATTCATCCACATATCGTAACCCAAAGCTTTGCCCATTATAAAGTGTGTACCTTCGTGTAAAACAAAAGATAAAAACACAGCTAGTATGCAAATGCTAACATATTTTAAATTTATTTTAAGGTTCTGAGACATCTTTAATTTTTACTGTTTATTAAAATTATTTTAAAAATCTTATAGTTAATGGATATTTATAAAAAATACCATCTCTTGCTTTTATACTTGCGGTAATTATAAATACTATTTCCAAAATGAAACCTATAAAGGCAAGAAAACCTAAAGAACCTCCTATATAAAAAAGAGGAGAAGGTTTATTTATATTTATATGAATGCTGTCGAAAAAGTTAAAATCCATAAAGTCTAGATTATTGAATAAGCTAAATGCAAAAAATGGAATAGTTAACATACCAATAATTAAAGCATATAATAAAATGCTGATTTGAAAATTAATAGCTTCTTTTCCATGTTTATCTATAAAATCCGATTTTTCTTTATTAACAGACCAAAGTACAAGTGGACCTATAAAATTACCAAAAGGAATTACAAACCTAGAAAAGGTTGACAAATGTATAAATGTTGCTATATTATTATGATTATTTTCGGTCATTTTAAAAAGTATATAATAGTTTCTTATGCAAATATATGTCTAAAAAAAGGTATTATGTAACGCATAGTACTAAAAATTAACAAAGTATTAACATTTATCAAAGTCGATTATTTTCGATATTTTTGATACAAATAGAAAATAAAAATGAAGCTAACACCCAGAAAAATTAATGCTTTCAACCTGTTTAAGTTACCCGCAGTATATTTTACAGGAGTACGAGTAAAGTCTATAACAAATGAAAGTTGTTCTGTTAAAGTAAAACATAGATGGATTAATCAAAACCCTTTTAAATCGATGTTTTGGGCGGTTCAAGGTATGGCTGCAGAGTTAACAACAGGAGCATTAGTATTAATGAAAATTAGAGAAACAGGAAAATCTATTTCTATGCTTGTGGCTAATAATAAGGCAGAATTTACTAAAAAAGCAACAGGCAAAATTACATTTGTGTGCAACGATGGACATTTAATAGATGAAGCTATTGATAAAACAATAAAAACAGGAGAGGGACAAACTTTTTGGATGCAATCTATAGGCACAAACGAAGATGGCATAGTTGTATCTACCTTTAATTTTGAATGGTCTGTGAAGCTTAAAAGTTAAATAGCATCATTTTAATTTATCTGTAACAAATTAATAAGAGTATATACTAATAGCTATATTAATCTAAAAAACGAAAAAATGACAGCACACGAAATAGACTATAGAATTTACGGAGAAGAAATGCAATATGTAGAAATTGAGTTAGACCCTCAAGAAGGCGTTGTTGCAGAATCTGGAAGTTTTATGATGATGGACGATGGGATAAAGATGGAAACTATTTTTGGAGACGGTTCTCAAAAAGACTCTGGGTTTCTTGGTAAGATATTAGGAGCAGGAAAGCGAATACTTACAGGAGAGAGCTTATTCATGACTGCTTTTTATAATAATTTGCATGGTAAACGTAATGTTTCTTTTGCATCTCCATACCCTGGGAAAATTATACCAATAGATTTAACAAACTACGGAGGTAAGTTTATTTGCCAAAAAGACGCCTTTTTATGTGCCGCAAAAGGAGTAAGTGTAGGTATAGAATTTAGTAAACGATTAGGGAGAGGATTGTTTGGAGGAGAAGGTTTTATTATGCAAAAACTAGAAGGAGATGGTATGGCTTTTGTGCATGCTGGTGGAACTATGGCAAGAAAAGAATTAAGAGCAGGAGAAACATTACGTGTAGACACAGGTTGCATTGTTGGATTTACTCAAGATGTAGACTACGATATAGAGTTTGTAGGAGGCATTAAAAACACTGTCTTTGGGGGAGAAGGACTCTTTTTTGCTAAACTGCAAGGCCCAGGAGTGGTTTATGTGCAATCGTTGCCATTTAGTCGATTAGCAGGTCGTGTATTATCTAGTTTGCCAAAAGGAGGAAATAGTAAAGGAGAAGGTAGTATTCTAGGAGGTTTAGGCGATTTATTAGATGGAGATAATAGGTTTTAGTTAAAAAAATTAAGTTTTATTTAACTATTAAAGTAAGGCAAAACGTGTTTCGAATTCTTTTTTTTATTACCTTTAATCGAAATAATAAACCATTCGCCTATTGTAAAACACTACTTTATATTAACTAAACCCTTATTATTTAATTATGGCTAGAGCAATGTTCGAGTACACCAAAACGATACTTAATAAAGTAAGTTTTGATGCTAACTTATTTTGCAAAGAAGTGCAAAAAGCACTACAAAGGTTACTACCTTACGAAATAAAAGAGTTAAAGATTTATATAGAATCTTTAATACAAGAAAATCCAGATTTAGATCAATGTCTAATCTATTTAAAATCATAAATAAAAAGCGACTTACGAGTCGCTTTTTTTAGTTACTAGTTGGTAACAATATGAAAAAAGGCATTTCCCATATCATAATTCTTCTGATTTTAACGAGTTGTAATGACTATCCTAAAAAAGTGGAAATAGAAACGACTGAATCGATTCAAACGGAAAAAATCGATAGCGTGGTAGATTATCGTGCTGATGGAACGATGGAGTTTAAAGTCAAAACTAAAAACGGGCTGAAAAACGGAAACGGCTATTATTTTGACCCAAATGGTAACGTTATCGGATTTAAACACTTTGAGAATGACTCTGTGAATGGTTACGGACTAATTTTAAACGAAAACACTTTACGACCTAGATACTTGTATGAATCAAACAACGGAAAGCGAGACGGAGTAATAATCGAATTCTACGAAAATGGAGTTATTAAAAAGTTTAGAAGTGCAGATATTTTTAATGACAGTCAAACTATCAGATTTCACGAAAACGGAACTATAAAACAAATAGGACAGACAAAAACGGGAAGAGGACACGGAACAGTTTACTATTTCGATGAAAATGGAAAATTGGAAAAAACCGTGAAATACAATAATGGAAACGTAAAAAAATAAAATACTGTAGCCAACAATAGTAACCGTTGCACAAGCCTATAATTTCAAATAAACAAGGTATTCTTAGCACTTCTAAGAGTGCCATTCTTTTGAGTTTTTCTATTAACCTAAAAGTCTAAAACTCCTAATAAACGACGATAAAAGTTCTGCTTTGGAATGCGATCACTTAACTGAAAATTGGCGAATAATTTTTCTTGATAGATTTTCTTGCCTTGCATAACCTAAGATACTTAAACTCTCCTATATTAATATTCTTTAACTAGTACACTTTTATCTGAAAATTTACAAATTCAGGTAAAAACCCCTGTATTTTTTTTATGAAAAACGTATAATATTGTAACAAAATTTAAAACTAATTAAAAATGCAAAGAAACTTATTAGTAGTATTGCTGTTTTTTATGGCACATGTGTTAAGTGCCCAAGAGAGTATTGCAGTATCAGGCACAAATGCCACAGGCAGTGGCGGAAGCTCTAGTTATACCGTTGGTCAGGTATTTTATACTATCAATTCTGGTAGTGGTGTTACAGTCACTCAAGGTGTACAACAAAGTATAGAGCTGCATACTTTAAGCAATCTAGAATTGACTGCTGTAAATCTATCAGCAATTACCTATCCTAATCCCGCATCTGATCACATTATACTTAAAATTTCAGATACTGCGCTCGATAATTTAAGATATAAACTTATTGACGTTAACGGAAAAGCCATAGCTCATGGCACCATTACAAATACAGCTACGCAAATTAGTATGCAAAGTTTGGCTTTAGGGATGTATATACTTAAAGTAAACCAAAATAACCAAGAATTAAAAACTTTTAAAATTATTAAGAAATAAGGACTATGAAAAAACTGTACACATTTTTAGCAGCAATATTAGTAACTGCAACCACTTTTGCGCAAGCACCAGAAAAAATGAGTTACCAAGCGGTTGTAAGAGACAGTGGTGATGCATTTGTAACAAACCAAGTAATAGGCATGCAAATAAGCATTTTACAAACTACAGCGACAGGAACAGCAGTGTATGTAGAAACCCAAACGCCAACCACCAATGTAAACGGATTAGTAACTTTAGAAATAGGAACAGGAACACCAGTTACA